>JACCDO010351869.1_pt1 | contig 50816 bp, 36 predicted proteins | sample 7446101 | NCBI WGS metagenome assembly JACCDO01 (sample SAMN15323440, study PRJNA562643) | freshwater metagenome | isolation source: river surface water | place: USA:Blue River Watershed | collected 2017-08-16 | reverse complement strand
TACAATATGCGTCAATATGGGGTGCTACGGTGGCTAGGAGACGGTCAATAATGCGCGACTCGTTTTTCACAATCATATTGAGGACGAGTGTGGGGGCCATGGTACTAGTTGTGGGAAGCGCAGGAATGCCTTAGATTTAGACCCTGTCCACAAAGATGAGCCTGGATTTCCAACACTCGTTGAATCCGCACCACGCAAGCACGAAAGCAATGCTAACCCGTCATTGGTATGACCGAGATTCTGTAGGGGACGCGTTATTCCAGGCGGCCGGTGCCTGGCGCGACCCCCTACGCAAACAAAAACTCATATTCTGGACCTATGAACTCGTACTTAGCGAGGAGACCGACTACTTGTGGGGAATTCTGGAACGGATTAGTTGGCGATGGGGTTCCTCGGCAACCCATGCACTCGTCCACCGAAGTGGTCCTCGAGCACCTCTGGATTTCTTACAAACACTCCTCGCACTTCCTACACCCGCCCCCTTCGACCCACCTGCAGCAGCAGCAGAAACAGAAATCCCCCTGCACCCTCAGACGCCGGATGTACCCACTTCGTGGCTTCCTTCCCAACGGTCGCGCCTTTGGATAGCCGTGCGTGATGCAGTCGCCCATCGCCGATCTCTGCGTCTCCTGCGACTTCTTGGCGCCTTGGCGCCCCAGGTTGCCGCAAAATACCTCGGCGCACCCACAGACGGGAAACAGGGCATTTATCATATGTTGGAAACCGTGGGATGCCCAGTGCTTCCAACATCATCATCTGCTCCCCTCTGCTGGCCAAATATTCCCATCGGCCGCGTCGCAGCTCGTCTCTTCGCAGTGCCGCGCACGCATGCACCCACCGGACCTGTATCCCCCCTCGCCACAAAAGAAGGCTGTGCATTCTGGAGACGTATCTGGGCCACGGAGGACGAAGACATCATATGGTCCACCTATTTCGTAGATGATGTACCAGATGAATGGTCCGTCGCAGAACAGGCAAAAAGTCATTTGTTGCACTAGCCCTAGTTCGCCGTATTCGCAATGGCCGACGGTGCTGCCGTTTTTGCGTGGCCATTTTGTTGGGACCCACGATATTTGCGAAATTCTACATCCCATTGACGAATAGCCCGTTCAAAATTCACAGCCGGAAAAAACGCAATGGGTCGCTTTGACTTTACAAAGGCGATTGCCTCATCCGCCGACATTCCAGTCGTAGTAATCAAGAACATCGCGACAACTGCCGCAGACCGCTGCATACCCGCGTGACAGTGCACCAAAATTGTACGACCTGCCTTGTACTCGCGCACTAATTTCACCTGCGTCTCCGCGGCCCATGCCGCCATATTCGCAATTTCCTCGGGCTCCAAATTATCGTCCACCGGCACTCGATACAAGCGATGGACACTTTCGGAAAACGGTAGCGTTTTAGTACAATTAAAAACTGCCGTTACATTATGCTGCTTTAACCAGGCGTCGTCAGCCGCTGCCTGTTTATTTCCTAACCATAACCGGGATACGATTTCATTCGCTATCTCGTTGGCCATTTCTACGAATGCGGGTCTTTTTCCTCTGACCATCGATATGCGCACTCGTACGCAACAGGACTTTCCGCGCCTCCTCCACCAACTCGTACACCGAACAAATGTCCGCAAGTACCATGCGATTCAAATTATCATAACACCAGAATGCAAATACGAGGTTGTCCCACTGCCGAAGCAAGTCCGCAGGCAAACTACGGTCCACAATCAAGGCCTGTATTCGGAATTTTTCAGCGGGATGTAGGAATGTGAACATATCCTGAAGTGCCTCGGTGTACAGAAGCTCCCAATAATCCGAAGTATGGTCGTGAAAAAACCGGCGCGCACAGTCCACATCCAATGTAGACCCGTATAGAATGCGGAATCTATCCATGGAAAGCTGTGATACATAAAACGCCTGTGTAACGGGGTCCATAAATCTGCGTCCATTTGACCACATACGCCCATGCATCTGGTCATACAGGACCAACAATTGTCCTACAGACCAGGGAAGGTTCGTGTAGGGATTCTTGGGTATCTGAGGCATTGATAGGGCCATACTTTGATATCGCAGAGCCCCCACAATATGTCGATGGATTGTATCGACGTGAAAATGATATGTGGACTTTGTTCGCCAATCCTGCACTCGCACCAATTGGCTGGGGGGAATCGCCTCTAGCGTCCCTACATCCTGCAATCCAATGATGCGACGGGCCATTATCCGACCCCGTAGGAACATAAGAACACGCTGCATCTGTCCTCGTATCCATTGATTTCGAAGAAAAGCGTATTCCATCATATCGGCAGCAATATGGCGGTGAAACCATACATCAGGGACTGTGTTGGGAATGTAGGGAGGCGGAGGCGGCAGAGGTACGACAAATGCTGGTGCTGCTGTTGTTGTTGGTGTAGGTGACCCAAAGATTGGTTTGCGGAAACTATCAATCAAGGTCATCCATTCGGTATATTTGCGCGGCCAGGAAATATACCGATGGACCCAGTTCTCTTGGGGATTATAGTCTGGCGGATACTCAAATAAATGGAGCCCCTCCTGCTTCACAAACGGTATTACAAGTCCTTCAAATAGGGTCCCCATTCGGTTTGGTTTGCTTTGGTTTGTTTTGGAATTATGACCGCCCTTTTAGACTTGTGGTCCTGTACGAACCAAGCTAAGAAGGAGGGCACCGGTGCGCTTCCACTCCAGGTGCGCGGCACCCCACTCTTCGCGCAAACCATCAAATAAAGCCTGTGCTTCCGCTACAATTGCCGCGCGGTCCTGGGTCAACTGTAGGGTAGCAAGGGCAGGACAGGTCTTTCCAAGACGCGCATTCACATCATTATGGAATGCATGGAGCTTCTGGCGAATCTCGGCACGTACCTGATTCCCATTCATCTGATTCCACCCCTTGGGTAAGAACTGATGCTGCGCCCAATATTCGGCCATATGTTTCTGGCACTTTGCACATGGTATAACGAGGGCCGTATATTTTAAGAATGTATTCCAGAGCGGATAAATATCACGACGATCCGATATGTCGGCAAGAGCGTGAAAAAGACGCCAGAGTCGGGGACCCCATACTTCAGGCGCCATACCTTGATGAGGCGTTGGAGAGTCCTTGGTCTAATGCAACGCAAACCAACGCAAACCAACGCAAACCAAACCAACCAACCAAAAAATTGAATCCAACGGTTATGATTTCAGGCAACATGTCTCAAACACCATGCAATCATGACTGCTGTACAAAGTCGCATTCCTTCCTTTCTTTGGGACGCCTTACAAGATACCTTTTATGAACAAGATGTGGCGTTCCTGCGTGCGATTGCACCCCATATTCAAGTCCCTTTTGCGGAACTCAAACGAACACTCCTTGGTGCGCGTGGACAACTCACAACGGTCCAGGTAAGCCAGGCGGATGCCTGGTGGGAGACAGAACTGTGCCCCCTGCGATGTCGCGATACACGCGGTGTCTGGCGCCAATGCGGCAATTATCGGGAGGCTACCGGATTTTGTAGGAAACACCGAAACTTCTGGGAGGGCACGGACGTTCTGAAACACAAGGACGATCCGTGGTTTCAGAATGTATGTTGTCGCATCCCCTGTAAATTTGAGGGGGAGCGTGTTTGGGTCGCCAAAGATGGCTCGGTTCTTCGTGAAGATGGTCGGCTACTTCCTGGTGTAGAGATTGATGCCGAAACCGGTATCGCCACACTTACTCTGTAGGCGCTGTGCACATGACCGGCTGATTTTTTACGGCATGGTCTGGGGCCATGGACCCCACCACCTGCAAAATATCCGGTATTTTCCCAGTTCCACAGGCATTTAATATTTCCCAGTAACCTATGGCCATTACAGCGCCCACCAGAATTCCCAACACTCCTCCTACCCAACTTTCACACTGGAAATAAAACCGCGCAAAGAGGAGCGCAAAGAAACAGGCGCCAATGATTGCCGTGGAAATAGTAAATGCACGCCGTGTATCTGCGAGTTTTTGATACGTGTTCTGGCGTGCCTTTGTAGCATCCGCCGTTTCCTGTGGGTCCGCAGTCACCTTGCCCTTGGGGCTACGTGTCGCAACACAAATCGAATTATAGATGGAAAACCAGGCGAAAAAAGAGGTCGCAGCCATCCAATGCGAGGGCGCGATAATAGCAGCGCCCCCAGGTGCACCAATTAGATTGCTAAATCCTTCCACTGTGCGGGAATATCCCACAGTACACTTGGCGTAATTCGGGCCGACCTGAAACCATTCGGAGTGACTCTTGAAAAAATCAAAACTAGTAATGAGCCATTTCACAACCAATTGGAGTGATGCAACAACCGCCCCATTGAAAATCAGGCCTAGTGCAATCCAAATGAGAGGCAAATATCCCATTACGGACCCCAAAATAAGGGACCCCATAAATATTACATTCGGCAGGTCGTGAAACGACGCCGTTAAAAACTTACGGGCCTCGGGAAAGTCCATATTCTCCTTATTTATTCGCGAGAGGTAGTTTTTCGTTCACATACATAAATGGGCTGGCCGGTAGCCGCCTTGTTTCGAATGAGCGGCAAGGCCAGTATGTTGGTGCCGCGGCGGTCCGTTATCCACGAAGCAAATAGGACAAGTAGAAGACCCACCGCAAATCCGGCAAGCAGGCCCATCGACACACTCATAAATCCCTCACAATCCGCGGTAATGCGGTATATCATAATGAGTATGGCCAGACAGACCAGGATAATTAGGCCCGCTGTAGATGCCGCCTTCTTTTCGGGAGACGCCTTCAATTCCGCGGCATACAAAGTAGGCAGTGCACCCACCCAGCCGGCCAGGAAACCGATAAAGGTGGAATAGTAACTCGGCCAGGCGTCGTTGTTCACAGCAAATATGCCGTTTTTAGACATATTAAAGAGGGAACTATAGGTTGCACCGGGGAAACGCCCAGAACACCGCGCATAATCAGCGGGATTATATACCATGTTGGGAATGTAGGCACGTGTAAAGGCACCTATGCCCTGATGAATGAATTGTAGGGATATCATGGCGGCGCCCAAAATCGCCATAGGCGTTGATTGAAATAGTACTGAAAAAAGGAGTGTCGCGGACATAAGTACATCCGGCAAAACTTGAAGGTTGTATTTGAATCCCTCTTTCGCAAAGCTAAAGAAAGACGACGTTTCCTCTTTAATATAATTCGCCATGGGAATTCCCTCCTTCTACAAACACTTGATACAAACTATTGGCGGTCTTACGGCCAAACAACGGTCCCAGGCGCCCCAAGTATTTGCTCTGGACCTCAATTGTGCGATTTACCATTGTGCACGGAATCCGGTGCTAGGAACCTATTGTGGAGAAGAGTCCTCTCGTATTGCCTGGGAAGACCGGCTCATCCAACAGGTCCTGGGATATATTAAGGACATGACTGCCCTCGTAAAGCCCAGTGAGACTGTTTATGTGGCGGTCGACGGTGTGGCGCCAATGGCCAAGATTAAGCAGCAGCGGTCGCGCCGGTTCAAATCGGCAACCCTGGCTGCCGAGGAGGCCGCGGCTACGGGCAAAGTCCTCACAGACCGATGGAATACCAATGCTATTACACCAGGCACTGCTTTCATGGCGCGCCTTAGCACGGCCCTTCGCACATTCAAACTCGCCGGCGTCAAAGTCGTTGCATCACCCGCCGATGAAGCGGGCGAGGGTGAACAGAAGATTATGGCCTGGTTGCGCGCCCATCCACACGTGCGCAATACAGTTATTTATGGTCTAGATGCGGACCTAATCGTGTTGGCGCTTCTGGAACATGCGCGGTCGGGTGCGACCGTGGACCTCTTTCGCGAGGAGACCGAATTCGGCGGTGGTGTAAAACGGGATGCTCTGGGAGCCGAACAATATCTGTATCTGAATTGCGGGCATCTGGCGACGGCACTCCACAATGCCTGGGGTTCTTCGGCTAGCGGCGCAACGAAGTCACGCGCACAGTTCCTACATGACTTTGTTGGGATAATGAATCTGATGGGAAACGACTTTGTGCCGCATGGTATGTCCCTCAAAATCAACGACGAGGGAATTGAGCATGTGTTGGAAGCCGCGAAATCCCTCGACGAACCGCTTGTGCAAACACAAACATGCGCCTATAATCCAGGGGCACTCACGACATTGTTGGAAATCCTGGCGGCACAAGAGGAGCGCTGGATGCTACGCGGCATCCGACGCAAGTTGGAGGCGCGTGTGGGAGCCACGGGGGCAACGGAACCCGAAGCACGTGCCTTGGCCGCCTTGAATGACCGACCCGTCGAATGGGCCGCCGAGAAATGCCTCGTGGAACCACGGCGCATTGAGGGCCAAGAGAAACCCGCTTGGTTCTTCAAACAAGGCTGGCGCGATATTTACAGACATGAGGCAACAGAGGGGGCAGATGTAGGGAGCGTGGTGCGCCTTTACGCACAATCACTGTCTTGGACGTTGCGGTATTATGTGGGCGACCCGGTTGATATGGATTGGTATTATCCATGGGCATTGCCGCCTCTTCTCAGCGATATCGCACTGGGCCTTCGAAAAGACCCCCGCATTCTGGAACTCCCAACATGCCCCCCTGCTGCGCCTCTTCAACCTCTGGAACAATTGGCGATGGTCCTGCCCGTTACTTCATTCGCACTATTGCCTGAATCGTGGCGCAGATTAGCCGAGGAGCATCCCTGGGCATGGCCTACCGCATGGCCGGTATTTTCCCTGGGACGCCGGTTTCTATGGGAATGTGAACCGAGGATTCCACTCATTCAACCGGCACTTATGCGCCAATGGGCTGCTTCTGTGGCCAAAAAGTGACGGGGCATCCATGTTGGGATTGAGTGCGCACCGTGTATCTAAAGAAATCCTTTCAAATACCTAGAATGTCTACTACTTTCGCAGCAGCAACCATGAGTCCTATTCTAATTAGCCTAGACGGCAATATCGGTGCAGGCAAGTCCACTCTTCTGGAGGCCCTGCGCACCCAATGTCCTGAAATTACAGTAGTACAGGAGCCCGTAGCCGATTGGGTAACCCTGAAGAACCAGCATGGAAAGAATCTCCTAGAACTGTTTTATGAGGATACGGCCCGGTATTGTTATACATTTCAGAATTGTGCACTTCTCACACGTCTACTCGATACAGAGCGCATTCTGCGCGAGTGGAAGCCCGCGGAGGGCAAGTTGCCCGTTGTAGTTACTGAGCGGTCGGTCCTCACAGACCGGTATGTGTTCGCAGAGATGCTGCATCGCGAGGGAAAGATGGACGACCTTGAGTGGGCTCTGTATCTGAAGTGGTTTGAGCATTATGCGGCGAATCTGCCCGTGCGAGGCATCATTCACCTGACTACATCGGCGGAGACATCCAAGTGTCGCATTGCGACCCGAGGACGGTCAGGGGAGGAGAAGATTCCTATCGAGTACCTTGAGAGCCTCGCCAACCAACACGATAGCTGGATTGCCTCGGCGCATCTGCCTGTCCTGAACGTCAGTACAGAGGGACATAGTATTGAGGAGGCAGTCGAACGGATTAAGACATGGATTGGGGAGATGTTGGGAGTTTAGGTGTTGGTTGCCCATCCTCCATCGCCCATCTACTAAAAAATATACACAGTTTTTTCATTACGCACTAGACTATAATCCCAGAATATTCCGTAGACTTGCCGCAACCACATCCGCTGTATGTCGTTGATATCCGCCACTCAGCGTCATACAAATGGGAATTCCACGGGCCCTACACTCCGACCAAACGAATGCATCGCGTTCTAGAATACAGTCAGCCGTCTGTTGCAGACCACTGACTGGATCGCCCTCCAATGGGTCCGTACCCGCATTGTAAAGCACTATGTTCGGTCGAAAGGAATCCAATGCATGTGGTAGACTACGCCGCAGACTTCGCAGGAACTTACGTCCATCATCACTGTCGGAATATCGCAGCGGTGTTCCAATCCATGGCCGTAAATCGGTGCGTCCTGGAAAGATTGTGGGGTCATAGGCATCCACAATATGTACGCGACCCGCCTCCACTTCGTCCTTCAAATCCTCCTCATGCCCATCTCCTTGGTGCGCATCGAGGTCGATAATCATGACGCGGTCTGCGGCACGTCTACCCTCTCCACCAACCGAAATACCTTCCAGCAAGCTCCAGGTCGCCGCTGATAAGTCATTGAACATACAGAATCCGTGTCCTGCGTCACGGCTAGCGTGATGAAACCCGCCGCCCATATTTACCGCCCATCCATGTTCCATAGCCAACCAGGCCGCCTGTACAGTTCCTGAATAATGGAGCCGCATTTTCTCCACAACCAGACGGCGCAACAGCCACGCGGGCACACAACACAGCGGTAGCTCAAGAATGCGCGCAATCGAGGAGGAGGAATGTAGGGAATTCAGATATGCCGCAGAGTGCGTGGCCTCCAAGAAGGCCCATGGTAGCGCCATAGGTTTCACTACACGGTCCTGTATACCCAACATATCCACGATACGTCCAAACTTTCGCCCATCAAATGGATGCAGTCGCTCCAAACCACCCGCCGTCATATTGTAGGCTGCATCATATACAATGGGCAATCCACCGGCCCTTACAGAAGGAATTGTTAGAAAGGAATTCATTTTTATTACACACTGCTCCCGTGGAAGTGCAATATATTGTATGCTCACTTTTTCCAAACTACAATTTTAATATATGTGTAGAAAAGAGTCCGTATAGAATTGGAACTAGCACATTAAGGCCAATTACCGCGACTTTTGTGAGAATCTCGTAGTTTATGCGAAGACCGAAAAAGTTCAGACCCACCCTACGAACTTCCATGTAGCGCATAATTTCATCAATATCGCCTTGAAGCACATGCCGTTTATGGAGGTAGTTTTGAATATAGGTTTCCATATAATTTAGTTTACAGATGGCCAGGAGATACCACACCAGTCCAGCGGATTTCATGATAAGTCCTGGGAGCGCCACGAAGGTTCGATTTACCAGGATTCCCAACAAATCCGCCGGTAAATTGATAGTCAATATTAAAATCGCCAAAAATATGACGAGATTCCATTGATTCGCAATGCGGCGATTTGCCTCAAACTCGGCTTCGTACCATGTAAAAAACGCGTCTTTGGATGTGTTGGAAGTCAAGGCATGGATATGGGTTTTCAGGATTACCGTGCGTTGCACCAGCAGGGTTGTTGTGTAATAGTAGACTGCGGAGGACATCGCAAAAAAGATATACCATACAAAACTCATAAATACATTACCGACCTGTTCGTACCAGCGGTCTTCAGGATGGGCGGAGAGTTCCATGTAACAAAAATAGGCCCAGTAGGCCATGTAGGCCCAATAAAAGCCCAATGTAATTCCACGCGTTGTTTTTGGAATCGCAACACCGGTGTGCGTATATATGGATCGCTTGAGGTAGCGCCATATGTATAGGTAGGTCGGGACCATGATCATAATATGTGCGGACCAAAATGCGGGTTGAAGGATGTAATAATTGGGATTCCAAAGGAGGGAAAATGCACCGACGGCTGTGCTAAGTGCAGCGATGGTGGGAGGTATGCGCCATGTGCGGGGCAGACATGCTGCAAAAAACATGCGCTGTGCATCGCGTTCATGGGCTGCTAGTGTTGGTGCTGTTGGTGCTGTTGGTGCTATCGCAAGAGGAACCACCACAGGCTGTTCTTCTTTTGAGTATTTCACCATTTCCAATTTAACTGCTTCTGTAGCAGTCACAACCGATTCCATTCTACTTTAGTCTCGCGCCTCTGTTTCGGCAAAGTATGCATCGTAGTCTGCAGAAGTCATACCATATTGGAGGAGGATGTTGGGGTCCTTGGATGCATACATTTGCATCTGGCCCTGGCAGTCAAACCCCGTGTAATCACACTCACCTCGATAGTACACATACACGCCTGTATCAAGTCGGCACAACACGAGCCACGGTTGACCGTCATTTTCACCTGGACGGATCCAAATGTATTCCGCAATATTGTCTGGGAACGTACCAATGTCCTCGTTGGGCTGTCCTGGAATAGAGTCACACTCATTCACATAGTCACCACTTCGCAGGAACGAAAAGGGATACTCAAGGGTATCAATATGTGTATTGACGTTCGCTTGGTAACGCAGACCGAGTTGGCGGTCCTGGCGATGTGCAGCTTCCAGGCGATCTGCAGCTTCCCTGCGTTCCATTGCCCGCCGATCCCGCTCATCCTGCTGCTCCAAGATAAGCACCAACTCTGCACGGCGCTTGCCTGTGATTGAACGGACGTTAATAAATCGGTTGCGAATCTGCTGCTTGAGCTCCTCGACTGTGTAGGAATTGTAGTTCATTCTGTACGAAATTTGAAAGAATTGAAAGAATTGAAAGGAATGCAATGACCCTATTGGGAATTCGCGGCACCTTCACTTTTTCACTTGCGGCGAACAGACTTGCGGGTTCTGCGCATTCTACGCAGTCTTCGTGTTCTTTGTTTTTGTTTCCGTTTTTGTGCACCACCATCAAAAATCCCTAATGCTGGGATAAATGTATTAAGTTCTGTATTGACTGACTGTACAACGTTTGCATTATAAGGGGTGCCCTGCATTTCATAGCGCGCTCGTATTCTTTCATGAACACATGCGCGAAACTGCTCTTTTGTTACATCAGGCAATTCGCTACATTCGGATCCAACTTCTTTAAATATCTGGCTTAGTAACTTTGGATTTATAATTGTTACTAATTCATCATAAATAGGTTCACCTACATGCAATAAGGATGCAGGGGTTAGACTTGTTACGATTCGTTCTATAATTCCTTTTGTACAACTTATGCCTCCTTGACCATATGCAGTTGCACAGTCTGACGTGAAGTTTTTTATATATACATTCATAAATTCAGCAGATTGTCGCGTAACAAATTCAAGAGTGTAGAAAATAATTTTTCGCGTTTCATCATCATAATTTACCTGTTTTAGTCTTTGCGAAAATGCATTCAGGTCAGTTAGAGCAAGTTGTTTACGATTTCTATCATTGTTGCTATTATTGGGTAAGCTCACCTGTAAATTTTCAAGTGATTCGACGACATAATTCCCAAAAGCGGGATTTGTGGGAGCCGCGTTGAACCTTTCTTGAACCATAGGCATTTCACGCTCCATAAATGCAATGAATCTTTGTTTGTTTATTTTATAAAATGCATTATGAACTTCAAATGCGATTCCATGACCAGCGGGAGGAGCAGCAGCAGGTCCAATGGCTGGAAATCCTTGTAACAACCGGGCTCTAGCTGCATTTCTTTGTTGCGGATTACCAACCACAGCACCTCGTTCTATTAAAAAGTTACGCAGCTCTTCCATAGCAGCTTGCATATCTGCTAAACCACGCCGTTGATAAAATGCAATTCTGCGTATTGTATTATCTAGTATGTTATTTCCATATTCATCCATAAAATTGATATCTGCCCCGCTTTCAATTAATCTTCTAGCAATCAAATCATCGCCGTTCTGAATTGAATATAGCAAAATGCTATCACCTACCTGATTAGCAACTGCATTCGGATTAGCACCTCGTTCCAATAACATGTTCACTTCTTCAATTGAAGAATTAAATGAAACACACTCCACTAATGGAAGATGAACTTCATCCCCAGGCATGCGGTTCTCAAAATTCGGATCAGCACCCCTATCCAAAACAGCTTGCACAACTTCTGGACGTCTCATACGTATAGCAGCTATTAATGGAGTCATTCTGTAGTATTGGTTATTTATGTTCTCTATTGGAATTGTATCTAAGACTCCACGAATGCTTTCAATGGGTTCATTATTCGGAAGTGAACGAAAAACACGAACGGGATTTGACCCCTTTTCCAAAATAGCTTGTATGACTTCTGGGCGGCGAGTTCTAACTGCCCACAACAAGGGTGTAACTCCAAAATGATGATCGTCTATTTTATCCGCATCAATGGTCTCAAGTAGACCAGTTAGCGTTTCCATAGGAACGTCTTCCGGAAGTCTCACAATTTTTCGCACAGACATGGTTGTTGTTTTACATTATGCATAGTATTTAATTATGAAGTTGATAAAGAGTACGCCAGAATGGATATTGCTTGAGAAATGGAAACTTTGTTAGAACTTTTGGACTTTTCCAGAAAGCCACTCTTTCCGCATCCCAATAATACAATCGCACCATTTCTTCATATTCATCATCCGCATAAAAGTGGGAAGGATACAGCATGTTGGTTATGCATGGCTAAAAAAGTAGTCCTTACCCTCCACTCAACTTTGTTACACTATACAACAGGGTCAATAGGAATATGTGATGCATCATGGGCTACTCCACAAAGCTCCGCAATTACAGACCGCACCATACTCTTTTTAGTGTACAGCCGCTCCTTCTCAGACCACATGTAAAACTCCTCCCAAAAGTCCCTAAACGCCAAAGTATACTCTCCATTTCCCACAGTCCAACGTTTGTTATGTAGGAAATGAATTACGCGCTGCTTAGCCATAATGCGCTTCTCGGGTGTAGCAGGACGCGGTGACCCCTGCTGCCCCTGCATAAAGACCGCATAACACGCTGGACAAAGTGCTGCACCATTCGCAATTGTATACCCTGAACGGTCAAATGTACGCATGAACATGGGGCATGTATAATCCGTCACACCCTTACAACGAAAGGCCTGCTGCACCAGAATCTGATAATCGGAAGGAGGAATCGACATTGTGTAGGAAATATGTAGGAAATGTGCATGCACACATGCTCAAATACTGATAATTCATTTCAATTTTGGACATTGTTGGGGTGAAAAATTGAAACAAGGAGGGAGGGTGTTGGTAGTTGTGGGTGTGTTCCTTTCCTTTCTTTCCGTTTCCTTTCCTTTCTTTCCGTTTCCAGTTCGCAATGGAAATCCTTCGTTCCTTCCGTTCTTACCAGTTTCGCAAGCGTCTCGCAGGTCTCCCCTGTAATCGCTGTGGCCTGGCGATTCCCTGGTCCCTAGTGCATCGCCACAAACTCACCTCCAAAAACTGCGATGCAGTTCATGATATGGGTATAGATCATTGGACCTATACCGAAACCGCACTCGCATCCTGTAAGAATCCCGCAGAATTCCGCACACTTCTTCTCAAGAATACGCGCCATTTCCAGGACCACCAGACAACCGTTCTCAAATATGCGTTCGCAGCCGGCGAGGCGTGGGTCGCAACTCTCTTCGGCATCCAGCGCTTCACAACAATTTGGCGATTTCCCCATCGCGGCCATGCATATGCGGCACCCAAACTGTATTATGACTGTATTCAGCGCGGGTGGATGAAATGTGTTGGGATTCTGGAGCACTGGCCTTCTGTAAAAGCCACCGTGCCTCAACTCTCCTACCTACGCCCCATTCTCCAGAGCCTCCCCTCTCTTGCCGCACCCACTCTCCGCGATGAGTTGCGGAAACCACAGTACGCCAAAATGCTGAAAGTATATGCGGCGGAACACAGGCACTCGCTGAATCCCAACATGCCCTTGCCCTCCTATATGTCCATCTTTCGCCAAGGCAAAGGCGTAGCCGCCGGCATTCGAGAGGCGCAAGTACATTTGTTGGGATTCTGGACGCTTCAGGTGCGCGCCAAGCTCCGCCATTGGCGACAGGCACATACCTTCAAGCCCCTGCCTCCCTTTGTTCCCAACATGGACGCACTTGCCTCCCTTATTGAACGGAACCCTCATCGCGTGCCGCGTGCCTACGCCGAATTCCAACAGGCTTTGGCGACGAGTAGGGGCGAATCTGTGGGGACTCTGCGACGTGTCGAATCTACCTGGCTTGCACATATGCGCACCGTAGATACTGCTATTCTACATACATTTCTGAAGCTGGCTGTGCGGTCCAAGGCATGGTCCTATATCGCCGGCGATTTCCTAGCATTTCAGATGCAACATGGAACGACTCTGCCGCTGCTGAAAGCAACACTAAAGTCCCTAAAATCCGTGGACCTCTCCGAAAAGGAAGATATGCTGCCCGCAGTGGAACACTATCTGGGACAATCGCGCCTTCTGTTGGGACCCAAGTTAGTCTGTCTGCTTCTTGACGCATATCATGATTTCTGTAGGACCAGCGTTGACTTCAGGGACCTTCTGCAATTCTTCCATGTTCAAAAATATATACGTGAACCCGAGATCGCAAAGTGCATAGCCGACTTATATATGAATCGTGATATGTGTATCAGTCTGGCGAGATATTGGTATGTAGGAAGTATCATGTCTACACTTTGGATGAGTGGGCCTGTTCAGCGTATGTGGAAGCGCATTCAGCAGGATGCCTATGCTGCGTTGCGACCCTTTGTAGCACAGTGTGAAGCGGCTGTGCTGCGACGCAGAGAACGCACACAGCAGGCATTGCGTATGCACGGTACTGCCTGGGAAATGCTGGTGCATCGCTGGCGGTGGGTGCAATATTGGAGACGCACTCATACATCCTGCCCCATTTGTATGGAAGTGGGGCATACCCTTGTAACCCTACATGGCGACCGGCGCCACGCGATTTGCACCGGCTGCCTAGCAGGTGTACAGCAGACTGGAAATCGGTGCCCCATGTGCCGCACCCATCTCACCAGTGTGCGCACGCGAACACCTTCCTTTGCTTCCTCCATTTCCTACACATCCGACCATAATCAGGAGTTCTATGAGGATCCGGATTATGATGATGACCAAATGTACCATTACTAATTGTAGTGTCTGTGGCGTCTCCGTCTGCTAGTAAATACGCGCACACCTGGGCCTAGTTGATGCATTCGTTGTATATTACTTAGTGTAGCCCGATACGGCCGAAGATTTGTTGGCACTGAACGATTGCGATTTCCTGGTGCAAGCGTCCATTCGGGACCACTTATATTCACAACATGTAGGTCTTCCAGATTCGCATTGGTCAGATTTTCATGATTTGTGGGTCCACGTTTTTTTAAACGCGGAGTGTTCTTTTCAGTGTGAGTTTGAGTGTGCGCTTTGAGACCGCGAAATACTCCACTCGGCAATCGTAATCCACTTCCGCCCCTCGTTTTTCTTGTCTTGGGCATTTCGTAATTTATTCTAATAAACGCCCATATTTCGTTTGGCCAGACCCTGTAATACGTGCACATGCTCCACTTCGCCCTGGGGTGCCGTGCAGCATCCATACTTTACCGACTGGAGCCAGCGTTCACACAAAGTATCAAGCAGGGGCCAGTTTTCCCCCGCAATCGCCAAATGTCCAATTACATTCTTCACCGGCTCCGAGGCACGGTTCCGCACCCAGCCGTAATTGATAATCATTTCCGTGTAATCGCCCAGATAAAACTCGAAAATATCCGGCTGTTCAAAAAACACCAGGGAAAACAACTGCTCATCGGCATGTCCTAGACCCCGCGCAGTCATCTCCGTAAACTTGGCTAGAACCGCCTCGCAAAACTTGCCCATGTAATCCAACGACCCCGTAAAAAAGCCGCTGCACATCCCACATCGCCCCCAACGATAATACTCCTCCAAATTATTCAGCCAGGTCTTGGGCTGGTAGTCAATGTAACAGGTCGAAAACTTATCACGGAATTCGGACCAAACCAGGGGAAAGATTGCACCACTCTTCCATCCCATGCGCTCAATACAGATATTGACCCATGCAAAATGCGTGGAACCGAATACGTTCTCGCGCATAGCCCGCTGTAGCATTACATACCGTAGCATACAGAAGAGGTAATAGGACGTAGTGTTGCGCGGGTCCGCCTTGTAACCACGTGCCTCGCGGGTTGCCTGAATAAACTCGTAATTCGCCTGAATCAGTTCAAACTCATCAAACTCCATCACAATCCAATGAGTGGCCGCCTTGAGATGCGCAGGCCGCATAGCCTCTAATGCGGGACGACTGTCGGGATCACAGAATACCACAAGATTCACAGGGAGCGCCATGGTCATATTCGCATGTTGCATGTAATAGGATTGAGGGCGCGCCTTGATTTCCGCAGAGGCATCAGGGCGTTTCGCAAGATTAAAATAGGCCGTAACTGCGGTCCAGGACTTGCCTTCGTTGCCCACGAGAGCACGAGAAGGCGCCCGCTCCTGCACTTGGATGCCTCCCACACCAAAATGCACAATGCCGGTCCCGCTCCAGTGCCCAACCAGTGTCGCATCCACTTTATCGGCTTCGGGCACATGATACCAGAACGCATCCCGCATCCCCTTGAAATACCAGATATCATCGCAAATCAGGAGACCCTTGTAGCCCTCGGCCTTCAGCCAACGGTAAAACTCCAGCTCCATAGGACCGTCGTGGGGGTCAATATCCATAAAAATAGCCGCCGAGCCCAACAGACGGTCGCGCCATGCAGACCGAGTTGCCTGATCCCATAGATTCTCCTTGTGAAACTGAATATCGCGATTTGCCCATTTCGTCATCTTCCATTCCTGGGCCAGCCGGTCATCAATATCGAATGTATGAACGGTATTGACGCCACTGTAGGAAAGTGCGAGCGCCGAGGAACCGCGATGAGTACCAATATCAATCAGGTCGCGCCCATAAAACTGGGTCGACAACCAGGCGAGGAGGCGATAGTGTTGGTTTCCCGCAGACCCAAAAAACTCCTCGCGGTCATTGTCGTTCACAAACCGATTCGCAAATACAGAAAGGTCCAAGGCATCTAAGGTCACTTGAGAAAGGAGCATGGTATGTTCTATTCTCAAACAATTTACGTAGTTTCTTAAACCTACGCACTAATGGTTGCGGCGCCGGCGTGATGCGCTAGCACTGCCGCTAGCACGTGAGGAGGTAGTGTTGGAAGCGTTGGAAGCCGCGGGTCGCTTTGCCTTGCGTGTCTTTTTCACACGCTTGGCGTAGCGGTTCGCCATAGGAGAAATGGACCGTGCAGGTGTGCCTTCGGCGGGCCCATAGGCTGCCTTAGCCGAATCTACACTACCAGTTCTAGAAGATGCCGCAGATAGGCCACTCAGGCCTTCCTTGGCCATCTTTTTGAGTGCCCCAATGGTCGTGAACTTGGGCGTCTCCCCATAAAATGCCTTTCCAAAGCATTTCTTTACCGCCTTTTGCTGGGAAAACTTCCAGGCCGTCTTGCGTGTTTTGGCCTTGCTAGCAATACAGATGCCCACAGCCTTTGCCGCCTCCTTGTGTGCGGCCTTCCGTGACTTGATGCGTGCCTTGCAATCATCCATCTGCTTCTTGTAGTCAGCCTTAATAGTGCGCTTCCGCTCTGCAATCTCTTTCTTATTGAGACCCTCTTCGTGATTCAGTGCCTCCAGTTCGAGTGCCTGGTCCTCCTTGAGTTTGTCTAGATCGCAATCAATCTCCTCCTCTTCGGCCTCCTCTGCCTGCTCAGCCATACATTCCTTGAGAATAGCACGGTCCGATAGTAAATCGGCACCAGATGCCGCAATCTTGAGGCGGTGAAATTCCGGTTGTGCAAAGGCCGATGGGTCAAACTCGCGATTCAGATAACTAATCAGGCCACGTGCATGGGACTGGAAAAAGGCCTCGCCCTCTGCGGTAATGGAACCGTCCTCCTTGGTATACTTGGTGCGGAACTCTTCCACTGTTGGGAATCGCCGGTTCTCCTGGGGAATCAGCAGGTTCAGTAAACGGAAGAGGCCCTCAGGATTATCGGTAATCGGTGTAGCAGTCATAAGCAGAACCTTCACGGCATCCTTGCCGCTTACACGGTATGAGTTGTGAATCATCGCGGCAATTTTATCAAAATCTGCGAGTTCCGAGGCCTTCAGGTCGCCATCCAGCAACTTATGGACCTCATCTACAATCAGGAAGGTCTTGCGCAGAGGGTCCGCGGCCCCATTTCGCTCCCGCAGGATTTTACCGAGCTTGGTCACCTGTCCCTTGCGCTTCCCCTTTTCCACGGGCACCAGGGCGTTTTGTAGAGTGCGATAGGAAATGGGGTCAAACCAGGCCTTGCTCAAGAGCCGCTTGCGTGTTCCGAGACGCGCCGGCATCTTCTTGCCGCTGCGGACATACTCCTGTACAGGAATGGAACACACGGCACCAAATACATTCTTCCATACATCGGCCATCAGGGAATTCCGTGTTACCCACAGAATCGAATATCCCGCCTTCTCAAACTCGGAAGTCGCGGTAGCCACGGCGGTACAGGTCTTACCAGTACCCACGGAATGCCATGCGAGCAGGCCGGCAAATGGGGATGCTGGAGTCAAGTAATGCCGCACAAAGTCCTGAGACTTACTGAACTGCACGGGCTCCCCTGCTGGTGGCGCGGAATCACATGCACTCTTCACAATCGGTGACGCCCAGCCATATTCCGCATAACGCCGGCGAATAAATGCCTGAAACTCGGCAAACTCGGCATGCTGGGCCATATAGTTGGCCTCTGCAGCCAGCTCGTGGGCCGCAAAGAAATCCGCGAGATCCGGCATCTCCTCGAGCTCCGCCTTGCTAAGCCGCTGTGGCTTCTCGGGTATGGGAAACAGCTCATAATACGGTGTGCGCGGCAGACCTACGGCCGACTCGGCAGTACGCGCCGGTGAACTATCATTTACACTCGCAATGAGAGGGGCGGATGTTGGAGTTACCGGCTTTACTGCACTCACCTTGCGTCCAGTCAGGAGATCCTGCATTACCTCCTCGTGTTCCTCCAGCATCTTACATAGCTCCCTGCGGTCCGCCTTGCTAGCACCCTTGATTCCACGCACAGAAAACGCATCTTTAATGCGCTTTACAGTGAAGGGGAAGAACTTGTTGGAACGCGGCATACACTTGGACCGATCCAGACCCACACCAGGTTTTACCGAAGTCACTCCGCCTGTCTGGGGATTCACGGAGAGTACAATTGTATCCTCCAAATCCGTGAGATTACGGATTTCCGTCTGCATCTTGAAGTTGTTGATTTTATAGGTCAGGTCGTAATCTACCGCAGACTTGATTGCTAGAACTGTTAGATTGCGGGTCATTTCCAGAAGGCCGAGGTCAAGACCGGAATGCGCCATCATGTATTTGTGCGCATCAAACATCTTCTGTCCACCACTGACGCGGAAAGGATACGTGTTGCCGAACTGGGTCTCATACAGAAATACCTCCAACTTCCAGCCCACATTCGGCACGAAATTCAGACCTCGCTGACCGCAATATCGGGTCGCACGACCAATCGCCTGCTTCAAATCCGCCTCCGTAATAGCAGGCTCCATTAAATGGACATACTTTACATCGTAGAGGTCAATACCCTCCTTGAACTTACTGTCGAGCACCATGAATCGAATCTGCTCGCCGTGAATATTGTCTGGGCGTGCGTTGAAAATACCGAGCATTTGTTTGCGCACATCCACACCGACCTGGCTCTTCCATAGGGGATTGCCCTGTAAGAGACCCACACGTTTGGACCCGCCCTCTACCGGTTCATGGGTAGCCAGCGTAATTTTCAGCTTCTTTGTTGGAACCATGCGATAGGTCGGCTTTCCATCGGGGCCCTTTACGGGCTTTTTATCCGCGCCGACTACCTTGCGACGACGAAATCCCTTTTCCGCCTTGAACAGTAACTCATATCCATGCGCCGCCAGAAAGGTACCAATTGCCTTTGCACCATAGGCCGCTCCGCGCAAATCCGTGAAAATGAAATGCTTAAAGAGGCGGCCGTGCTCCTTCATATCGGCGTCATCGAGACGCTGAATTGTATCCAGGAGTTTACGGAACTTCGAGGACATATTGGAAAGTTGTTCCGCATCGGGCGCCTTCCAATCTGGTGCATTAAAGAGTTGGGAACGTTTGTAGGGAGCAGTTGCAGCCATGTCGCGAATACAGGATGCAAATTTGGTAATACGTCCCTTTTCCTCCTCTTCTTCGTTCGATGCGACCGAAGACCGCGTCGAAGAGCGTGAGGAAGCGCGCGAGGCCATTTCTTCTTCTCTTTGTGCCGAAATTACATCGCGGATGCGGGGAGTCTCGGTTTTCATTGCGGTAAGCCGTTTGAGTGTCGGTGCTCCCAACATTGCTGCTAAAATATCCTCTCCCTTTCGTACTCGATTATACAAGTCGCGTGTGTAAAGAGTCAAATAATTTTTCAGTGTCTGTATTTCCGTCCTTCGTGCAGTAATACGCGGATCCTTATCTGATAAAAACTCTTTTGAAACGGTTTGTTTCCGATTGCCTGCAGTCATTGTATAAGAAACTTCGTGTAAATACCATTTGCCTGCAATTTCAACACTATGGTAGAAAATAGTGAAGTCAGTGGGCAGTTCGAACAGTTTATTGAATACAAAGAGACCATGGTTGTTATCATATAAATGCAGCTTTTTGTTGCATACGAATGAAACTACCACATGTCCTACGTTCTTTCCAGTGTCCATGGAAAGATGGCGCACACGGGGTTCATAGCCGCGCAAATCCTTTGAAGGCTGGTATTTGTATTCTTTTCCATAGTATTGGTGAATCCCCGTTTTTGTAGTGTATTCAATGACCATATCGTCGTCGGTGGAGAGGGATGTTAGAATCGCGGCAATTGCATAGAGGGTCATGCCGCCCTCAGGTGCAACCGGCACACCGGCTTGTTGAAAGGTGCGTTTGCGGAAATCTTCGACCCAGGTTGAGACAATGGGGCACATTAACTCGTCCACGGCCTTCTCGCGGAGCAAAAAATAAAGCAGGATGCGGGTAATATATGTCTTCCAGATGGGGTCGAGACCCCATGACTCCACACGGGCATAGAATTCGTTTGTGTTGGAAACCATGCCCTCCATAAGATTTTCCAGACATCCCAAGAGCGCCGCGCGCATAACGCGACCAATGTCGGGAGCAAAGGTGAGTCCAAACATAGTGGAGTCTATCCAACAATTATTGAAGATTGCGGGAAATGCCCTTGAAGGGCACATTTCCCGTAATTCCTTTTCGGCGCGCATGAAGTCGAACGCGGAAATAGCTGCTGCAGCAGCAGGCGCCGTCATTTTCTATTTAGGGTAGCCCATTAAAATCCAAATGTACTAGTACTTGCGAGCATAGGACGCACCTTATTTGCAGATTCGTCGTACTTTGCATTGCACTGAATGTTGGGCTCTGGGCAGGCCTGGACACTCACAGCGGGGCAGGCAGGGCAGGGCTTGGGATCAGGGCATTTTACAGTGGGGCAACGGGGGCGCGGGCAAGGCGGGCACTCTCCAATCTTACAGGGCTTGGAGCAGGTACTGATGCAGGGAGGACAGGCCGGCACCGAGGTCTTCAGAACATACTTGCTCATATCAGGCTGGGGTGGGCACTCAGTCTTCAGCATATACTTGGACATATCCGGTAGGGGCGGGCACGGAGGAACCGTGGCCTTGAGGACCCATTTGGTGGGGTCTGGCTCTGGGCAACGCTCCTTGATGAACTCCACCTCCTTGTGTTCCTCGGAATCGGTGAAACCCTCGCGATAACCGGCGGATTTACCGTACTTTAGTCCTATCACATATCCAACAAGGACCAGCAGAACGGCCAATAAAAACATGGATTTTGATGAAACGGACCTCATTCTCTATTCTCTCTATAATAAATTACCATTGTATTTATCATCGGGTGTCGTTTCGTGACATCCGAACATTCCCGGGTACCAGGACCCCCATGTATCACCAAGACGACTGCAAATCATGGAATAGTTGCCCTTCCACGAGTAATTTGCACTGACCTCAGCTGGGTTCTCAATGCAGCCAAAATCCGCAGGAGTGCCGATGTTGGCGCCACGGATTTGCCTACAAATATCCTCGGACCGCTTCTTGTAATCTGGACCTCCAACAGCCTGCGTGTTAAATGCCGCGGCAGATGCCCGTCGCCGTATTTGGTCATCGGTCATCACAAAACCGGGACGTATACGCACATCTGGACTGTCGCGCGGCACTCCGTCAAATAAACTGTAACTTCCTACATCCTCACTACCGCCTCCATACGCAGGCACCGGATTTGAATAGGTGCGACCATCGGACCTGTAAGAAGCCGCGGAATTCATACGAGTATGTTGGGTGTTCTGGCGTGCCTTGTAACCAGACGATGCTCCCTGTTGTGCGGAGGAGGACGGCTTAATTATGGATGTAAGAATCTCCAATTCCCGCGCGAAAATCTGCTTTACATTGTCTGGAATGGCGATACCCTCCTTTGCATAGGCCATAATACGCTTTTCGAGGGATTCCAGGCGATTCAGGAGGTCCGTCTTTTGGGAAAGTGCGGGGTCATAACTCAGTTCATAGCGCCATTTGATATCCTGGAGTTTATTGAACATCGATATGGAGCCTTCGACAAAATTTACGCCGTCAATCGCACCTGTGTTTGCACCCGCACTAGCACCAGCACCCGCGCTCGTAGATGTTGTAGGACCTTGTGTTACAGTAGAACCAACAGAACCAGAACCAGAACCAGAAGGAGTTGTGAATAAACCAGGATATTCACCCTGGGACTTTGTGGGAGTTCCCAATGTTCGTAAGAAAGCATCCGCAGCCTCTACGGTAATCGGAATATCTGCAATCGCAATCTGGGGAGGCGAAGCCGATAACTTTGTTATATAATCAACAATCTGGAATCGCATAGATGCAAGTTGATTGAGTTTCGCAATCACTGTTGGATCCGTGGCGCCCTCTGCCGTTTTCGGCAATGCATTTAATTTTATAGATTCCTCGTCAATCTTCGCTACTAAAGTTTGTAAGTAAGTTGCAGACATACTGCCTTTTGTTGTGCTTGCCGTTGTTGCTGTGCTTGCTGTGTTTGCTGATGTAGGTTGGAATGCCGCAGTCACTGAACTCGACACAGGTGTAGAACCAATTAAAGTAGCAACAGGTTGCCCTTGATTATTAGTTGATACTGTTAAAAAGGACATTAATTTGAGCTCGTTCACAAATGATATGTTGCTAGGAATTAATCGGGCAAGCGAACTTTCTAAACTAGATACAGTCATTGAACCTCCCGCATTTTTCAATGCTGTTTCCACTGCAGTTGCTAGTGTATTTGTAGTTACAGGAGCAGGTGTAGGTGTAAAAGCTGCAGCAAAGTCCATGCTAGAACTCGACACAGGTGGAAAAGCTGCAGCAAAGTCCATGCCGGACCCAGTCACACTACTCATAGAAGCGGCATCAATGCTTGACCCCGCTTCTTGATAATTAAAAAATCCTTCTCTTCGGGAAGACCACATATTCCTATTCGGGTGTCCCATTTAATTCCTCTTGTACACCTCGAATTCGCTCTAAAAACATCTTCTGATATCCTTCAGGCATCGGTGTATCGCTATACGAATAGCCCAAAATCCGGCTTTCCATTTCCTCCAAAGTTCCCTTCATTTGCTTTTGTTTCGCCGCTTCAATATTATAATCCGCCTCCAATGACCATTTCAAGCGTTGTATATTCTCATAGAACCATTGTAGGAATTGTGGGGATTTTGCGATTGCGGTTGCAGTTGTTGGGGCTGCTGCAGTTGCAGGACTGTGTGCAATGGTGGTTGTAGCAGAAGCTGGCGCAGTCGCTGGCGCAGTCGCAGCAGCAAGAGCCGCGACGCTCGCCGGACTATTTCCATTCATATCAAACAATTCCGGCACATTCTCACTCGTCCGAAATGTCTTCAGAAATTGCCGTGCTGTACCTGGAAATATCGACACATCCTCCACCTTGATTTCACCCCGTTCCACACGTCCAGTTACATCTGCTAAATTCTCAGCCAATACCTGCAACTGCCCCAACTTTATCCCAATCAGTGCCGATGCACTTCGTAAATTCTGCAAACGAATGACCTCCAAATCCACCGTATTCCGTAACATCTTGAGGTCCCCCACTGTAACTGCATCGGTTCCCATAATCATAGTTTGGGGTTCCTTGGCCACAGGTGGCGGTACAATCTCGGTCGCCCCGCTAAAATCCCCATATTTCTTGCGTAAATACTGCGACGCAGTCATTGCAGTAGGTGCACCCGCAGAAGTATCATAGTCTCCTCGGGGAGTTGAGACAGGCGTTGGACGTTTGTAGGAATTAAAGGACACACCTGGTGCTAATCGAGCCGTCTGATACACCGACGATTTCAAAGATACCTTATTTGTAGCCGAAGGTGCATCACCTCCCCTGGAATTCATGGAATACATTCTTATTTGATACTTAGCTTTTCATAGGATATGTGCGGAGCAGACGAAGTCCCTGCTGATACTGTCCCACCAATCCATCTACAACAGTTCCATAATTCCGCATATTAGGAGGGGGAATCTTATACAGGTCTTTGTAGGAAGCCACGTTATTCTTCAAGTTCGTCAAAAACAACCGGTCATTCGGAATCGCCCTACCCAAGTTCCGCAAATCCCATTCACTCAAAAAGTAATTCATTGTTTCCAACAAACTATTGTAACGTGTATTCAACACCACCTGGCCCGCCGTCTTCGGCACGGATTTCAGAAGTTCCGTACCACGTGAATATGCCTTAATAGCACCCGCAATATCCTGGGTCACATATACATTGGATTGTGTTCGTATCAACAACTGTACGTAGTTGAAGTCCTGTTTCGCCAGTTTATAAATATCCGCCTCGTTGTAGGCCTCCAAGAAAGCGGCCATAACACCCCGCAAGGACGCATCTAATACTGCCTGCTTTGTAGGCTGCTTTGTGAGTACAGCCTTGAACTCACTGAGGGCTTTCGCATAGTCTTCTACCAAACCACGGACTTCCTGTGCCCCTACATCCTCCCCGTGAATATATCGGAATGTATCGGCGATTTTCTGAATGCGCAGACGGAGTTGGGTGCTAAGGGAACTAAATAGACCCATATTCTCCATAAAAAGCTGGTTGAGTTCTCGTAGAATCTGACCCAGCCGCTGTTTTTCGGCTGTAGTTGCCGCCTGGCGTGCAGGCAAATCCGGCATTGCCTCTCGGAGCGCCTTGGCCCAATTCTCGTATTTCTGACGAAGCTCCCGTATAGTCGTCACACTCACGGCCGGATTCCCAATCGTCGCCAGGTCCATCCCCATAATTCGGTCATCCATCTGCCAGTTGGGGGGAATCGTATCCTTGTTGGTAATTTGCGCATACTGACTCATAACAGTCTGAATCAGGGCGGTCACTTCACTCACTTGGTCCTGCTGAATCGACACCAAATCTGTGAGAATCGCCGTAACTGCCGCATCGTATTTTGCCCTTATAGCATCAAGGTCGCCCAGGGACACAATCGGATTCTGGGCTGCCGTAATATCACGCGGCAGCAGCAGGGCCAAGTTTCGAATCTGCGGCGAAAACCGGTCGGCGACCTCTATCTGGCTTTGATACAGTTCCGTAAAACGATTCATAGCTAGCAGGGCCACTTGTTGTTTTGCGGCACGAGTCTCGGCTGATGTGGCGGTTTGACCATATACAACGGTATCTTTGGCTGCATTGTAGGTGGCGAGGATGGTCGTGGCGGTTTCTAGGGTTGTTGCGGGGTCGCGTAAGATTCGCTGACTCTCGGCGGCGCTATTGCGCGCAGTCACAAGTTGTGGGAATTCCTCGAGACGCAGGGGCGTCTTTTCCATCTGCGTCAGGAACGCGCCAATGGCCGATATTGCCTCCTGCTTCTTAGAGGCTACAGCCGTTGCCGCCGCCTCGCGCGCCTCCTCCACCTTTGTCGTCACCTCGTAAATCATCTGAACATACTTGGTACGCAGGGGCATGAGGTCCTCCATACGTGCGGCTTTTTCGGCTGTTGCACGGTCTGCCGTGGGATTTGCTCCACGTACTCCCGCTGTAAAGGTCACACCTGCATTCCCAACATTCCCCCTCAGCGTCTCGAAGTTCGTAATCATGGCGACGATTTCGGACCGTGCCGCAGTCAGGTCAGCAGATACGGGCGTAGCACCACTGAGTGCCGCGGTTAAACCCGCATATTTGCGCAACATATCCCGCATTTCCAACACAGTGCCCGCCTGCGCCCTGCTCAGGTCCGTGGGATACTCAAGAATCGCCTGGCGCGCTGGGGCTGAGAGCGTCACTTTCTTTGCCTGCGCCGCCGCAGCGGCACGCGTAAACTGGCCAACCGCATCCGTTAGCGCCTGTTTCACCTTGGCGACAACCTGGGCATTCGCGACCGTATAGGTCTTTTGTAGGGATTGTAGAGTTGCCGCAGTAACACCGGCTGACCCTATCGATTCCTCATCGCGCCTCACATTCGCATCCAAAGTCACTAAATCCGGCACGAGTGCCGCAATCGTGCGCGCCGTCTCTAGAGTTTGTTTGAATGTGGCTATCACGGCCCGTGTTGCATTGCGGGTCTGCTGGGCTTTTATGGCTTGGGAGGAATCCTGTAGGATTTTCTCGCCGAGTTGGCGAGCTTCGGTATATTGCCGCGCAATGTCGACAATTTCCACCTTCTTTTTGCTACTCAGTGTCGTTGCCGCAGCCTCCGCGGATTGATAGGCGGTTTGAATGGCCGCCGTGGGCGCCAAGAAATTAGTCACCTCATTCGTCTGCGCAGTCGCGTAGAATTGTTGGAAATCCTTAATTGCTGAGGAACCCCAGGCTGCGAATTCCGTATTCACGAGCGCCAGTACGGCCGTATATTGGTCCTCAATCTGTTGGAGTATCGGAATCGATTGGACTTTTCGTACATCTACCAGGACATTTTCGACGGCCTGCACACCAGGTACATTTGCCGAAAATCGCACCGGTGCCCTCGTTGCCTGCACCTCCTTCAGGACGTCCAACACGCGCTCCACTATCTGGCGCACCTCCGCCCGCTTCACCTCTAACTTCACGTTCTCCGCCAGTCCAATGTATAACTGTAACATGGCCAACATTTCCTCATACGCCACGGTTTTCGCCGCGATTTTTCGGCGATTTGCCTCCACTTCGGCCTTTGCCGTCTTCATCGCGTCTGATATGTAGGATTCAAGGCCTTTCTCTGCAATCGTCGCATAGAGTTTGATAAATCCGTCGTCAATTACTTTCGCCCCATACTCCCGCATACGCGCCAACAGTATTGCCTCCTTGTCTGAATACGAATCATAGAAATACAGAATCGTTTCAAATGTTTTCGCCTGGGCAAGCTTCCCCTTATCATAATCGCCCTGCACACGTATTTGCGCCAAGGTGCCCAATATGGCTTCCTTGCCTGTAGACTGGAAGGTTAGAAGTGCACCACCGGATAAACCCGACACCCGCTGGAACCGCGCTACATATTGGTCAATTGCCGATATGGACATGGACCGCGCATTCGTATACATAGCACCCGTGTTGGGGTCCGACTGCGTTACTAACTCGCCCTGGCGACTACGATAGGTCTCAATCAGTGAACGCGACTCTGCGGCTGTGAGACCATCTACGGGTTCTGCGCGCGTCAAATCATTCGGTGTCGTATCAAGAGCCGCCTTTGCCGCAAGTATGTCGGCCGTAAAAAACTTCTGCAGGGTTCCAAACTTTTCCATATCCGTCTTGAATTTGGTAATTTCCGTTCGCAACAGCGCATGCGCCTTTGTCCGCATTTCCTCAAAATACCCGTCATATGCCGTGCGAATTGGAGTCATACCTTCAATGTACGTTTCGCTTTTTACAGTGGCGGTGGCCGTATCAGGATTCGCCCTCAGGAGTTCGTCGGAAAGTGTTAGACCCGCTAAGCCATTCAAAATGGCCCGCTCCTGCTTCACCTCGCCAATCCGATTCTGTGTTTCCTGACGATATTGTTCTGTACGGTCATACAGAGATACAGCGCCTTCGCGTTTCTCGAGAATAGTCTTACAGTATCCGGCATATTCGCGGGCTAGCGCCAAGTTCTTCGCAATTACGGTACTTCCATCGCCGCCCGACGACTCCTTGCTTTCCACGGACGCCTTGACTGTTTCGAGCGCCTGTTCGATATCCAGCTGGAGAAGATTTTTGAACTTACTGTAAATAATGAAATCCGGTGCACTGCGAATAAAATACGGTTCCAAGTAGCGATTTTCCGAGTATAGTGTAATAAACCGCGACATTACATCGAAACAAAGCTTGGTTACATTGTATTTATAATCCTCATACAATTTCTCAATGCCTGGAACAGTAATCATATCATCGACCTTAGTCAAATCGGCCACGGGATTCACAGTACGAGCGAGGAAACTGTAGGGAATTTCGGCGGCATCCAACACAACCTGCTCTTTGGTGGTATTGAAATCACTAATCAGGGAGCGCGTCTGGATACGGCGAAGTTTAATAAATACGGCCGTTTGCAAACAGGGCGTGAAATTTACATACTCCTTCACCATGCTGTCTAGTGTGCCCAAGTCGGCAATGGACCCGTAAATACCATCCCTCACAAATGCCTCGTGCGCATTCGTATTAATACAGGGTTTAATTGTTCCGCCTATATCGCATTTCTGCGCCTGCCCATCAAATGAACAATTGGGCTTAATATTGTAGGGAATATCGTCGTATTCGGTGGAATATTTCGCGATATACTTGGCTAGCTGGGCTTTCATAAATCGCACCAATGCGGGGATTTGGCTAAACGAACGGTCCCTGTAATACAGTTCTCGCATATCGGTAATCATTTGGTTCAGTGCCGCGGAATATTCGGACCCGATGCCGGCCACCTTCTGTAAATCGGCACTTACTTGCGCATAATCGCGTAACTCGGCGGGCAGTGGTTCCAAGTCAAAGAATGCAGACAAGGCTGCGTCAAAGGATGTATATCTAGTACAGACTTGATTAAACGTATCCAGGTCCTTGAGTAGGCGGTCCTTCAGAATACTGAGCCATTCCGTAATCCCTGCACGATAGTTCCCCAAGGTTGCATCCAGCTTGGTCATTTCGTCCGTATATTTCGCCAAATCCGCGCCAATATTTTTGGGTCGCTTAGCCTCCTCAATCGCCGCTGTAGACCCTGTAGCCAAGTCCTTCACCGTCGCTGTCCGTTCCGCATCCTCCACAATAATTAAATTCGGAGTATACAGATTATTCGCGTAATTTTGAATAGTAGTGTATACGGACTCCTCTTTTTGGGAGAGAAGTACGGCGGATGTGTTGGAAGTTGCGGTTTCCATAAGAGCGACAAGACTGCGGCCAGCAGCCGCATCCGCTAGATGTGCTGCGTAACTTTGGGCGGAATATACGATATTTTGGGCACGTGTGTCGGAAGTTGTGGCGTCATACGCGGCTTTCAGGGACTTTATGTACGTGTCCAATTGCCCGCCAATAAATCCCTTGATTCCCAACAGGCGTCCTACTACTCCTGTTCGAATCTCATTTGTAGTTGTTACAAAGTCGCCGGTATATGTGGTAAAACTGGCTACCGTTTCACGGTCCGCTACAACTGTATCCGTGTAAGTGGCCACGTCCAGGGTCGCAAGACCCTTGTAAAACCGCGCCTGATTGGCTTCCAAAAACGCCAAGTATCCGCGACGATGTGCGTCATACTCTACCAGGACTGTATCTAGTGCGGTTTTTACTAGGGGCACCAAGTCATTGCGCAAGCCGAGGAATCGCGACTCGATTTGTAGGAGTTGTGGGCGGTTCTGGATTTCCTCGTCGGTATTCAAATTATTCGCAATTTGATAGGCAATGCCTGGTGTGGCGGCAGTACCGACCGCATCCCGCATACCCGCTAGGAATACAGAGTCTGCAGGTAACTGTAGAATTTCGAAATTCTGCGCCAGTAAATCAAGGAAATTAAACACGATTGTCCCAACACGGTACTGGAGATTTGTAGTAACCAGGCTTCCCGTGAGCCGCCCATATTCAGCCAGCAACTCCTCCATCTTTGTGGAAGAGGGGGAAGCCTGTAACCCCACTGCCGCCACATCCGCCGCATATGTCTCATAGCTATCAATCTGGCCACTAATATCGCGACTTTCCTTCTTCACGGCGTCATAATATTTCTTGAATCCCACGGTCTTCTGACTAATTGTGGTATACTGATTATTAAAATACTCAATGTATCCGCGCAATTGGTCACGCACAAAGTTCTTGAGTTGCGGATATGTACCGAGGATTATGGTGCGTCGCAAACCGCCTTCGGTTCCTTCGGTTCCTTCAGTGCCGTTAATGACTCCAATAAATGCATCACTTGCGGTCGTGGTCCGCGCAATAAGGTCGCGGTCGCTAGTCGGCATGGGAATGGTGAGAGGCACGACATTCTGGAACTCGGTAAGAAGGGTCTGTGTACCAGACTCTTGCGCCCATGCATTGGATTCCATAAATGCTGTGTATTCACCCGCCAGATGAATCATTTCGTCCATGTATCCCAACATATCGGTCTTGACTGTTTCAAAGATTGCGGCGATTGCCGGCACATAACGTTCCCGTAGTTCATTAATATCCGCGGGGGATTCCATGGTTCCAACACGCCCCTCATCCGCGTCAATATTCGCATCCGCAAGAAGCACACTGGCCGGCACGGAAGACCGTAGAATCGGCTGGTTTTCGCGATACAACTGCTTAGTTTGCCGAATGCGTGTAGCCAATTGGGCACGAATATCGGACAGTAGGTCGGAAATAGCGGATTCATAGGCGGATTGTAGGGAATCCAGGGTATCGCGCATATATGTGGCGAGTGTCTGCATCTTCTCATCCAAGGACATGGACACAGCCAGTGCTGGTGTAGCAACCGCCGAGCTACGGTCCGCGGCCACCTGGGCCTTTTTCTCGGCCACTTTGCCCGTTAAGGGAGGAAGTATGGACTCGTTGGGCGCCAACAGGTCATCCGCGAAAAGCCGCACAGTATCAAGGAGCGTTTGCTGTTTCTGGGACGTGACCAGCTGCCGTGCGAGTAGGGTGTACCGGTCCAAAATCGCCGTAAAATCCTCATAACGCCCTCCTGCAACGAGGGCTTGGTCTGCTGTAAGTGTGGATGCACCTTTGACCAGAGTCGTAGACTGCGTGGATTCATATTGTTGGGAATACTGGGCAATTATGGAGCCTACCTCTCCTACCAAAAAGGTCCGTAACGTCTCTATGTCCCCCAACACGCGGTCTCTAATACGATTCACGTCCTCTCGCAACGAGACGCTATATGGCTGAGGATTCGTTATTGGAGTTATGTAGGCATCCAGGGTCACATGTTGGGAAGCCGAGGGATTTTCCAATTCCGTCGCAACATCCTTGAGCCCCGTGTAAAATACACCCTTGGCCCCCAGCGACGGATTGATTGCTGTGAAAGCCTGATACCGCGTATACATTCCATTCATTCGCGCAACATATTGTTTGAGATATGCAATTACCACGGGCGCCAAATCATTCGCCGCCGAAACATAGTCCGACCGTATCGTGGTCAGATCGCCCCGTTTTCCTTCCTCATTCAGCCGCACTACGGTATCAATAATCGTCTGTCCGCCATTTGCACCAGCGTCTGTAATACATCGCATAACGAGTGGGGACACTACTGTAGTAAGGTCCGAAGGCAGTATTGGAATATTGGGTACATACAAATCGGTGAAAAAGGCGGTAATGGCCTGCAATGCGCGCACTTGATAATCCGAGGTGATGAGGTCGGTTGTGTAGGAAGTGTAGGCGGCAAGGAGATTTAGAAGAGTGGCTGTAGGCGTATTTGCGACGGTGGCTACAGCAGCCGCATCTGCGCCGCGTGTTGTGTAGGGGTCCTTGGGTTCCTCGCGCGCCAATGCGTCGTATGCGGTTCCAAATGCCGCAATATAGTCGCGGAGTGCTGCTTGTACTTCACGGCGTAGCATGGGATACAGTTTCTCCACAATTTCTTCGCGTACTTTCTGGGCAGTCGCGGCAAATGCGGCCACCTGTGTACGTATCGTCTCCTTCGCCGTATCCGCATCCGTGGCTTTCAGGGTTTCCAACACAGCCGCCAATTCACGCTTGTAGGGGCTAAGTTCACCCTCTGTGGCGCGGACATTCACTACTGTGATTGTTGACGATAGGGTGTGTGGTGCGGCCAGTACAGTTTTGCCCGTCTCATTTTGGCGCGTCATTGTGCGAAATGCCTCGTATTTGTCGTACAAGTTCAGGTATGCGTCACACTGTACATTGAGGTCCGTAACAATCTGGTCGGCGAGGGCATAGGTTGCCGCAAAATAGACGCGCTGGATTTCGCGCAGACGTTCCTTATCCGTAATCGCATCCACGGTAATTTCATCCACGTATTTCTTCCCCTTTTCATCCGAAATATCGAGTTGCGCATCCTGAATCCGTTTGCCCTGGGACGACGCGGAATCAATCACAAGAGGAATGGCGGCATTCTGTTGAAATAGTGTCGTATTGAAATCGTACATAGTGTACAGGACGGCCTGTTGGAGATTGGCCTCTCTCAGCTCGTCCGTGTATTGGAAGTAATGGTCCATAACACCCTCGAGCGCGGCAGAGGTGGACGCGGCATTATTTGCGACAGCCAGGTCCGCTTGTTCGGTCGTGTATTCCTCGCGTGTTACAGAATCACTGGCCTCCCATTGTGCCTTAAATTTGGGAATAAACTCCAAGAGCTGCTGGCGCACAAATGCCTGTAATGCGGGAATAGCACCGGCCGGCGCATCCACATATTTCGCAAGCTGCGCGGCGACGAGGGACTCGATGTTGGAAGTGTAAAATGCAAAGCCATTCACGAGTGCGCCGTCGGCCACGGTTTCATTCACAAAGTTGGCGAGGTCCGGCGGGTTGCTCACATTGACTACGAAGGCATCTTGTTGGAAACCGTCGTATTTCTTGAACAGCCCGTCATATTCAGCCTGTTTTCCTACAATCCAGGTGCGCATGGAAGCCAGCAAGGTTGTGGCTGCATGGTCATATGCGTTATAGGTAGCCTGTAAATTGTAAAACGGTGTATCGGCGCCAGGAGTATCCGCGGACTCGTTGAGGGCAACATACTCCGCCGCAGCACCATCGTTCAACATACCGTACTGGTCCGCGACTCCCTTGAGGCGATGCCACAGTTGAATCTGATTCGTGAGCTGTGCCTTGGCTGCTGCACTGAGTAGGGACCAAAATCCAAGATATTTATCCCGCTGTGCATTCGTCGTGGTCATGTCGGTTGTTGTGGTTGTTGCCGCAGCCTTGTCTGCCGCAATGGTTGCGGCGTTCACAGCTTGAAGGGTGGAATCTGGAGTCCACGGCATCTGAAGACCCGCCTTTTCATCATAGCCAGCCTGGAATCCGTCGATAAGTGCTGTGACCACCCCTCGTGTACATTCCTCATAGATAAACTGAAGACGGAACAGGGTCAAATCACCGGTGGCCGTCTGGTCCGCCTCGACTCCTAACACCAAGTCCAGAAGTGCCTTGCCTCTATCGCCCGTTGCTGATGTAACATAGGTGGCCGCCACTGCCTGGTACGATTGAATGAAGGTGGAGAGAGAGCGAGGGGCAATGTAGGGAATGCTGGCGTCATAGGTGGACGTGAAGTTCTGAATGGCTGCGACTGTATCTTGGCGCTTATTTTCCAGAATTGCGGCCGCAATAAGGTCTTCAAGGAGTTTAATGTATCCAGGTTTCCCCGTGTCACCGTAATACAGTTTGCGGGTTGCAGAGAGGTCAGGTGCACTTAGGGTGGCCACGAAATCCGCGGAACTATCGGCTGCATCCAAACCAGGTTCAGTCAGCTTGGACTTTGCTACAATTCCTGCAGTCTCGGTCCGTCGTGCAATAAATGTGCGAATACGCTCAGCCATCATATCGCGCAAATCACCTAGCAAAATATTCAAGAACTCACCGCGATATTGCGCCTTAATATCGTCCAACTCGGCAAACGGTTTGGCCATAAATGCCGTGGAGGGTTTGTAGGATTTTGTGGACTCCTCATACGTCATATATACTGTGCGAATGTCCTCGAATGCTGTATTTGTGTAAGTTGGTCGAGTATCATGAATTACAGTTGTAAATTCGTTGTATTGATTCACAAAGGCGGTAAATGCCTGGAGGAGTGCGACACGACTGTCGGTTTTTGTGGAATATTGCTTGAGAAGCACCCAGTATCCATTGACTGCATTCAAATAACTGTCGCGCACAGTAATGACGTCTGTGCTTGTTGGAATACCGGTGGTCTTATCGGCATCTACATCGGCATCACTGCGAGATAAATCGCCTGTATCGGCATATAGTTCGCTGTATTTGAGGTAATTGTTGGCCCGGTAGGTTTTGTAGGTATCCAATAGCGCTACCACGAGATGCTTCGTGGCTTTTTCAAAGGTGCCGGTGCGCAGAGTATCCAGTTCTGCACCCGTTTTTGTACGAAACGCATCCGTAACTGCCGCAGTTGTTCCGTTGTAGAGCGCCGTAGCCTGCGCAATTGCACCGCTAATATCAGACCATGCTGCTAGTTTTGTAAGGGCATCCTGGGTGAGATAGGCGGGCCTTACAGATGCAAGTGTGCTGTTGAAATCTGTGATGGCGCCCTGGGCAGCCGTGCGTTTTCCAGCGAGGATGAGGTCAGCCAAGGCATTGTCGTACTTATTTTTGAGGCCATTAATGTCGACAATCACCTGTGCATTTGGAATCGTTGTAGTACGGTCGGTGACGGCCGATGCATTGGCTGCACGCGTCGTAGCGTAAAAGGGGTTGGTATCGTAATCTGTTGGGAGCGTGGCCGCTGCATAGGCGTTCGTAAATGCGGTTAGAGAGTTCTGGGCCTGTTGGCGGAATGATGCTAGGATTGAATTGAGTTTTGGGGTATATAGTGCAAGTGTATCATCCACTATTGCGAGTTCTGTAGGCGCGGTGAATTGGAAGGATGGCGTCTGTAATGCAAAGTTAGTTATTATTGCAGTTTGACCACTTGTCTTTTGCTCAACAACTATTTGATAATACAAGAATAAAGATGTTGTGAGAGTATTTAAATTTGATAATCCGTTTGAAACCAATCTTGACGACTGATTCAAAATATTATTTGTCCAAAGGGATGTTGGCTGACTGGCTGTAGCGGGGTCTGTATTTGTCCCAGAAATAAGAAGTGAAACACTTCCAGCTCCAGTCACGGTCCCATTAACTCGCGATATTTGAACAGGGGATGAAAATGCTAAGTTGATTGTATACGTTGTTCCAAAAGGCAGAGACAAACCGGTTGCGTTAAACATATTAAATGCAACATTTGAAACCGTGCTCAAAGTTGATGTTTTTATACTTCCAATTGCTATAACGGAATTATTGAGTGTATCTGTTACTGTAACTCTAAAAATACTTCCGGAAAATGATGTTAGTAGATTTGTATTCCCATTTTTATAATATTGGTATGTTACTACACCTGATGGATCGACTATACGCCGGTTTGTTGTTAATATATCCTTATCTATATTTATATATGGTGTCCTTGTTGGTGCGACTGCGTATATTGTTCCAGCGGGTAAATTATCCTGAATATAATTCGCATCCGTTGTTGGAATCGCGGAATCTGTGCGGGCACTTACATACCGGTCGATAGTTGTAGGGGCTGTGCGAAGTCCTGATAGAATTGCGGTCCACAAAGGAAGGTATTTATCGCGCAGAGCTTTTAGGGATTCAAGTGATGTGTTGGAATCAATGGTGTCTGCGGCTGGCCTTGGTGTTCCAACACGGTCATAGTATTTGCGTATAAGAGTATCCACTGTATCACGAATGCCTTCTATACAATAGTTTTGGATTATGATCAGATTTGCTAGAGTTGTGGAACCGAAGGTAGTCGTCATAGTTCCATCTGCATTCATGAATCCACGGGCATTCTGGCGGTTTGTTACAGTAGTCAATGCGAGATCTGTATCTTGGATGAATTGTCTTGATGGTATATAGGTGTTTGTGTGAAATTGACTTACAATTTCAGAAGTTACAGGCAAAAGAACAGATTTCATATCACCTATATATTTTATATATATGTTATTTACAACAAATAAATTATCGATTGACGAATATGACTCTAATGATAATTTATCAGATGCTATGGCTGCATTTGTAATATTACGAGATGTTGTAGGAGACAAACTAACATAATATTCATATTTTTTAATAATGTCTGTTGTATGAGTTTTTATGACTGTGAAAAGTGTATTCATTTTAGAATTCGATGTATTTAAATCATTAATTGCATCTATATTTGTATCAGTTACATTCATAGGAATTAGTGCAATATCAAGCATGTGTGTTGAAATCAAATCTTTGTAGATTTGTTTATTTAATTTAATTTTTGCATTGTTGGAATCTAATATGATAGACTGATATGATAGCAATCTTATTTTTTTTCTCAGTGTTTCTTTAAGAGTACCATTTCCTGAGTAATTGGTTATTGATGCAGACTCATTTAAAGTTGTATTAAAAGATATATATGGGTTTTCTCCTCTACCACTTGGATCTACTCCAGGTGGAATAACTACATTCAATGCATATATGCTATCATTGGAAGAAAATGTTATACTTGTGTCTGCAGGTGACGAAACTAGACCGTATTCATAATACCATCCTGAATACCCGCTCCATTTTTTAGTTTCGGTGTTATCATAAAAAACATTTAATGACTTACTTTCAATTTCTGTATTGAATTCATTTGTTAACGATGCATTAAAAGTATAGGAAGACGACCATTTATATCGTGTATTCCAATAATTAATTCCTAGTTGTGGTTTGATTATATATGGTTTAGAAAAATCTAACATATTATCAAAATCAACAAGTCGATTTCCATTTGCACTAATTACTTTTTTTGTAATGCTTCCTATAGTATTGTCCAAATATAAAGAATTTATATATACATCAAATGTTTTAAATATATCTGAATAGGGTGTTGTTCTCATGTTTGATGGAATTAAATTCCATAAACTAAAAAAATTACTTATTGCTGTTGCTGCATTTTCTTTTGCAGATGTTGCCTGAAACCCCTCAACTCCCCTCGGCACATCCACATTTCCAACATACCTCTCATAAATCCTCTGTAAAAACCCCATCACAGAGGGCGTTTCCACGGTGCGTGCCTTCTCAACTTGTAAGGCTACGCGATTCAATTCATCGATGATCTTGCGTTTCTTCTCATAGGGAACCAACGCAGGATCCATTCTACTATTCCTTCCCTTCTTTTCCGGGTACTGTGGAACGCTTAGACTGTTTTAGGCAGCCATTAAATTATCGTCGTTGCACGATACGGGTCCAGGTCGTTCCCACCCTACACCGTAAGGTTCCGCGGGTCCTACACGTCGCATGGAATCGGCTAGCTCGCGTGCCTCGACCCCACGTTCCAATAGGTCGCGCGAAGGCACAGCTTCGGGTTTCAGGATAAATTGCTCAATTTGTGCGATATATTTCGGGACTTCCAACAGCATTGCTGCGATATCGTTGCTCTTCCCGCTTTGTTCCGCGGCACTAGGCGTGTATATTTCCAGGAAGTAGCCGAAAGAGTCACGGGCATCTGTCCAATCGCGATAATCGGGCTTGGCGAGCTGGGGATTGGCCGTGGTCGCCGAGGCAGAGTCGCGGGGAATCATCGAGGATTGTAGGGCCTCAGGCAGTCGCCCTTGCACAGGGCTAACAGGTGCAGCAAATCCCTCGGGTCTTCCATACCTACCACCATCCAATAGACCGACAATATAAGCCACTATAGCGACTATACAGAGTATAAGAAGTATACTTTGTATAGAAGACATCCTTATTCAGGATGTAGGGAATTGTGGGAATTACAGGGAACATGCCCAGCAGGGAATGCTGTCCTTGCGGATATAATCGCCCATATCGATGGGACCCTTGCAGGTCTTGCTTTCTGTTGTGGTTGCCGCAGGCGGATTGGCGGCTGCCTTTGGTGTGCACTTTGGCTTGGGTTTGCAGGACTTGCCGCTGCTGGTGTTACCACTGCTGCTGGTGCTGCCGCTACTGCCGCTGCTGCCGCTGCTGCTAGTCGGTTTGATGACTGCCTGGGATGGCTTGATATTGTCTTTGGCCCATGTGGCGAACATCTTCTTATCGCTGTCGGAAAGCGTTGATGCAGACAAAAGTTCAGTTGCCCAATCGGGCATATCTTTGCCTTGATTGGCTAGGCAATAGTTCAGAATAGCCGCTTCATCATCATTAATGCCGTCCTTGGTCGCGATAGACTTGAGACATGTCGGAAGAGCAGGGGCTATGAGACCCTTCGAGTTATCAATTACAACGCCGTCACATGTATAAATAGGATCGCCTGTTGGATTGTAGGTAGGTTGGGGAACACATGCAGGTGCTGCAACAGGTGCTGTAACGGGTGCTGCAATAGGTGCTGTAACTGGAGCAGCAACAGGAGACCCTGAGGGTCCTGTGGTCTGAAATCCCTCCAGTGGTCCAACAGGCACCGGGGCCTTTTTCATCTGCATGCCCTGCTTTTGCATAGGCGTTATGTCCTCATCCTTATAATCCACCGGTGCAGGCTGTGATTCCAGACTATTTCCACCCGCTCCACCGACTTCGAAGGGGGGCGTCAACGCAGCCGCCTTGGGCACATCTACAAACCGTTCATCCAATGTAGGCCGTTCATACTTCCAGGAATCCTTACTCTCTTCAACGCGTGCCTGAAACTGCTCCTTCACAAAAAACAACTGCTTCATAAGCGCTGGAAACATATATAGCACAATGCCGACCAGTGCTATGGACAACCATACGCCAATAACTAGGTTTGCGCTATCCATACTCTACACATGGAGGGCAAAATTGATTCAATGGCGCATGTTGGAAATCTTGGTTATCTCAGCGATTCTAACAACATACAGTTATGTCCTATTCACTTGCTTTCAAATCGGATGCGGCCGTGGAGGTCGGTTTGGACGAAGCCGGTCGCGGCTCCCTCTTTGGTCGTCTCTATGTCGGCGCCGTGGTATTCGCCAAGGACGAGGAAAACTTCTTTGACCATGGCGCTACCCTCAATACCATTCGTGATTCCAAGACCCTTACTCCCCGCAAACGCGCCATTCTGTACGACTATATTCAAGAGGCCGCTCTGGACAAGGCTGTTGCCTACGCCGAAGCTACCGAGGTCGATGAGTTCAATGTTCTACAAGCGGACCTCCGCTGTATGCATCGCGCTCTGGACTCTCTCACAATTCCCATTGATCGCATTTTAGTGGACGGAGACCATTGGAAGACCTGGCGCAATGCGGAAGGCCGTGATATAGAGGCACACACGATTGTAGACGGTGATGCATCCTATTTGAGCATTGCTGCCGCAGGCATTCTAGCAAAAGTCGCCCATGACGAATGGATTACCGAGGCATGCGCGGCACATCCTGAATGGGATGAACATTACGGCCTCTTGGGCAATAAAGGATACGGCACAGCCGCCCATATGCGCGGCCTGCAACTGCACGGGGCTACCGAGGAACATCGGCGTTCCTTCGCACCCGTCGCCAAAGCCCTGGGACTCGCAGTCAAAGAAAAGACACGTGCAGTCAAGAAAGGCCGATGGGCAGGGGATGATTAATCTAAGCGACGTGTTGGTAGTGTAGGGACTTCAGATGTTTCAGTAATATATTTGGAAAATACAACCTTTTGTTGCATCTTTTTGCCTTCTTTTACTGCTTCACGATACTGTTTTATTGCTTCTGTATTCCCACGATTTAACAGGTCATTGAATGTTTCTATTGGAGGTACGTAATAAATCTTACTATAGTCGTTTCTTCCACATCCCACATATTTTGTTTCCATATTTCTCGCACGAAGCAAAATTGGACTAGCATATTGGTCACGAATCAGGTCCTCTACAGATACAGTCACTGTTGGAGGCACTTTGTTTAACTGGACAATTCCACTTTTTATTGGATTGAAAACAATTAATTCCGGGTGTAATATATTACCAGTATTTGCATTATAGGGTGTGAAAAGTTTTGGTGAAATAAACCCGTCTGCAACACCATCAAATACTTCAGCCAAAAAAGCCATAACCCAGCCGTCATTCGATGTTTCTGCAACACGCACACCAGGTTGTTCAATTACGCTTTCTTTGTATACTCGACGCATTGCGTTATAGCCGGGATCACCTTTTCGAATTGCATCAGCGTAAATGAGTTCCATGAGACGAAGTTGATGATAAAACGAACATAATCCAAATGCTACTGTGGTCTTTTGAACCGCATTACCTGTATGTTCATATAATAAATCTGTTAGCAATACCTTGAGAAATCGAATATCTAATAATTTTAAGGGGCGTGTTGTTGCGAAAAGTCCCAATGCATGTGTATCAGACGTCTTAACATACTCTTCAGCAACTAGTCTATCCCCAAAATAAACAGGGCGATTTGAAAGGGGGGCATATTGTGCATCATATCCGCGCCAAAGGACTGTATTTTCAGGCAAATCAATAAATGATCCATACACGGGTAAAAACGTTTTGTTCCAGTCAATGCTTTGATAAGTCATCGTTCTATCTAGGTGTTGGTTTGGTTGTCGCAACCCCAATCGTTCAAGATACAAAGCGGGCCATTCTGTAGGAATGTCTGTGTTCACTAGAATATAATCGGGAGCACATATAGGCATATTAGATAATCCGTGCATAACATATAAATTGTGTACATTATTCGAAATGTTAAGTAATTCGACGGATTCTTCACAATCTGTTGAGTCCGACACGCTGTTCATATCAAATAACACAATATGAATTCCGGTTGTAGTACATAAAACAATTCCATCTATTATGAACCCTTCCTTATCAAATGCGACATATTTCGCACTTTTTTTCATATGCATGCATATCGAGGTAATTATGTCGGGAGTGTAGGAATCTGATATATTATGTTGGAAATCCAAGAGAATCAGAGCATATCGAAAATCCATAAGGCGTAGAATTTTGTTAGCATAAAAAGGTTTACAATATGTTTCAGAAGGGTCAGAGAAATGATACAACTCTTTATGGTCTGAGATTGCCTTCCATAAAACAGTGTTTGAAGGCAATGAAATACATGTTCCAAGCACTGTGGGAAATGATTGTTTCCATTCCAATTCCCATTTACCTGAGTGTAATCCCCATATGTTGACTTTTTGCTGATTGGTTATGGACACATCGCACATAACTTGATTGGTGATATTTATGTGTTCTTTACATATACTCAAAAAATGACTCACTCACAATCCTGTGCACCCAACACAAAACACACCAGAATGCGCATCCTATTTGTCGATACCGAGACGAACGGTCTTCCTCAGAACCGTTATGCACCTTACACAATGACGGAGGCATGGCCACGCATTGTACAACTTGCCTGGAAAGTGGTGGAATTTACCAAGAGTTCCAGCAGTACAAGCAGTACCAGCAGTACCAGCAGTACCAGCAGCACCAACACATCGATTGCAGTGCCCATCTATACGTCCTCTTTCCTCATCAAACCTGACGCCGATATGGTATGGAATGCCGAGGCGGCAGCCATCCATAAAATTACGAAGGAACAGGCGGTTGCCCAGGGTGTACCGATTTTCTCTGCACTCATGTCCCTCATCAATGATGCATCGGAATGCGATGTAATTGTCGCGCATAATTTGGGATTCGATAAACCTACACTCCTCGCGGCAACCGTCCGCGCCAATCTGAACCCTCGCTGGTGGCCCAAGCGGGAGATTTGTACTATGTTGGTCACGAAGGATGTGTGCAAGATTCCATCCACGTCCAAGTACGCAACTGCTGCGGACCCCTACAAATGGCCGAAACTAGCGGAAGTATGGAAGACGCTCTTCCCTACTTCGGCTTTGCCTGAGGACTTGCACAATGCCGCCCAAGATGTTGCGGCGCTTGAGACGTGTTTTCATGCCCTGGTAGCACGGGACCTCCTGGTTCTCCCCGCCGTTCCAGAGCGCCCCTGTCGCTTCACGGACTTCTTCCGCAGTGTCCTGGCTGTTCTAGTATAGTGGACTGGCTTGCGGCCAGCGTCGGTTATGCTACTCTCCAAGAGAGCAGCATCTTCGGCACGCTGCACAGCCATACTTTTTGCAGCCGCGAAATGCCCGCCGTCATGGTCAATCCCCACATATACGCGCCCCCATCCTGCGGCACGGAGGCGCGCCGACCATTTCAGCGCCTCATATGGCAATACCTGTTTATCATGCAATGCTGTGCGCACTACGACAAGCGGGCATCCCGCGGGATTGCAGGCAGGCACCGTATCCACCGGCGATATTTTTCGCAGGGCTCGATACTCGGCAGGCCGCCGTGTAGGGTCCCCAAATTCATCGTATTCCAGCTGCGTCAAGGGCAGCCGCGGATTCGTCGTTGTGCGCAGGACATCTACATACGGCACCTCGGCATACACGGCCGCCACGAGGTCCCCATGCGCCTGCGCAATATTCGCAGCCAACCACCCGCCCGCGGACCGGCCAAAGAATACAGTAGCGCTAGGGGCGACGTGTAGGGAATGCTGGATTGCCTTGATGGCTGCGGCAGTATCCTCAAACGTATTGGCCTTCCGCGCAGCCGTGCGACCTCCATCATACCATGCATCCCCATCTTCGCGACCACCCCGTGGACATACATAGGCGATTGCCCATCCCTCAGCCAAGTACGGCAGCCATCGTTCAGGGTATGCACGGCGCGCGGAGATACCATAGGCGCCGTAGGCCTCCACAAGAAGCGCTCGTGGTTTCGAGACGGCACTGACCCATGTGTAGGGAACACCTGCATCCCCTGCTAGACCTCCGCCTGCATAGCGGAGTCGCAGTGGTTCTGGATACGTCACAGTCTTTTTCCAGCGATGCCGAGGTGTACCCAAATATTCCCACACTTCGTCTGGCCGCCGCGGGTCACGAAACAGGAATGTAGGGAATGCAGTATCCTCGTGGAAGATTTGGATGGAATTCACGACCCCTACATCTCCCCGCTGTAATAGCTCCCAACTTGAATTCTGTAGATGATTCCAAATCCAAACGGATTCGCGCCCCTTATGGGTCGTCACGGCAAGTACCGACCGATGCGGTCCCAGACAGGCGTCCACCAAGTATTCCCCTTCAGGCAATGGAATTCGTGTGTAAGGCGCACCTGTACCCATGCCGTAAAATACAATGGCGTCATTTTGTCCATAGTAGCCGATTCCAATAGGTATCAGCGTGGACATTTCATCGGCAATCCATGTGATTCTATCGTCTTCTAGGACTCCTAGCATCTGCGCTAGCGCATTGGCTTTGTGCACAAATATTGCGCCATCACGCGCCTCAAATCCGACCTGGAACCGTTTGTCGGGTTCGGTAAAAAGGCAGCGGGCACCACGGCCCGTGGCTACCGACGCAACCCATATATCGGGGTATCGCAGGAGATTCTCCACAGTGGAAAAATAGATACGGTCGCCCACTATTTCCACGGAGGGACCCACAGGGTCCCGACGCCATAGGGACCGAGGGGCGGCGGTGTTGGGAGTCCAGCGCCATACAGTAAGTTCCAGGTGTTCCGCACCCTTCCCGATATCTTCGAGGGTGTAAAACCAGCCGTCCGAACCGAACCCCACAGCAGACCAAGCACGGTCCGCCAGATGCCACCCGTCAATCCAGAGATGGGTCGTGTATCCGGCTGCACCGCGTTGTTTTAGCACAGAGTGCCCGCACCAATGGAAGCGGACCTCGGCAAATGCACGGCCGATGGGATGTGCCGCGGATTGATAGCGGGCCATAGAACTGCGCCAGGTGCGAAGACGGGAGGGGGAGATATGTTGGAGACCCTGGGACCAATGGGCATCTTCTGCGGCTACCGCCGCTTTGAACTCGCGACTATGCGGATTTTCGAGGGCAGCCAAGGAATCAGTCCATTTAGCATGCCCAAGGTCCCGTATAGGGACCGCGGTAAACTTGTTTTTTCGGCGGGTCTGGCCCATCTTTACTTCCTAGACATAAATTAGAAATGGTGCAAAGTCCAATCATCCGTGTGGAAAAGGGCCCCGTGCCCCGATATGTTGTGCGGAAGATTATGTCCGATGAAGCACTCAAGAAATACGAAGGAAAGTTCCTGGAAGAGTCCGATTTCAAGATTATTTTGAATTCGGATGCCGATGTCTATACGGAGACAGGTGAACTTATATTAAAGTTTCGTAAGGGAGTTCTGCCTCAAAGGAATATTGAGCAAGCATATGATGCTATGAAAGATTTTATTACACATAAAACGACTGACCGTGGTATAGCCACGGGATCCAACAAAGGACTGGGGACTGGTCAGAAAAAACCCGTCATGTCTAACATTCTGGGATATTTCGACAAGTGGCCCATATCGATTAAGCATCAATTCAAAGTTGCCGGAATGAAACCGCCTACTCGGTGCCGGCTCACCAAGTTCACTGCCCAATTTCCCGAAAAATGGGAAAAGGTCATTCCACTCATCCAGGATATTGATCATCAGTACAAGAAATTGGTCCCGAATGCCTATGCTAGCCAGAGAAAGGCCGCGGATTCCGTGAAATTCAAAATTCCCAACACGGCCTTCTCAACTGTTACAACGAATTTGAATTTTCGCACGGCTGCCCACCATGACTCTGGGGATTGGGACGAGGGATTCGGCAATCTGGTGGTGATTGAAAAAGGCAAGCCGTATGCAGGGGCATTTACTGGATTTCCGCAGTATGGAGTTGCGGTAGATTGCCGCCAGGGCGATTTTCTGGGTATGTCCGTGCATAATTTACACGGCAACTCGCCTATGATTCCTACAGATGAGACCAGTCAGCGCATCAGTCTTGTGTGCTACCTCCGCAAGAAAATTGTGGAAAAGTGCGTGGGTGAACAACTCTATGACCCCGTGGCGCTCCAAAAGCAGATTCAGCGGCGCATGACGCGCAAGGTGGGCAAAAAGAGTCGCAAGACTAGACGCCGATCCTTGCGCAAGGGCATTGATTTTGATTTTGCTTTTTGAAAGAGTCCAGGATTTCTAACACTAGTATAGAAGATGCCTACGCGTAAAACGAAAGGCAAAGCTGCTGCTGGAACACGAAAGGCCATCTCGTGGCGTATCGTGATCCCATCCTACAAACGCGAGGAAACCGTCCAGAAAAAGACCCTGGCGACCCTGCAACGGTACGGCATTCCCGCATCCCAGATTACCATCTTCGTGGCCAATCAGGAACAGAAGGCGATTTACGCAGCCGCGTTACCACGCGGTGCAGTCAAGGAGTTGATTGTTGGAGAGCCGGGTCTGGCCCAGGTCCGCAATTTCATTCTCGATTATTACCCGAAGGGCACCCGCATTGTGATGATGGACGACGATGTAACTGGGTTCGTCGAACGACGGGAGGATGGCGGTATCCGCCCCTTACGATCCCTAAAGGCCGTGATTAATAAGGGATTCGCCGAAGCAGCCAAGGCGGGTGCATCCTTGTGGGGCGTATATCCAGTTCCCAACGGATTTTTCATGAAACCCACTATAACCCGCGACCTCAAGTTCATTATTGGTAGTTTTTGGGGTATCGTGAACCCTGGCGCAACCGGTCCTAGCGGCATCCGCTTACCTATGTCGGAAAAGGAGGACTATATCCGCACGCTTATGGCGTTTGATAGGGATGGAACCGTGGTGCGCCTGAATTATGTGAGCCCCAAAACCGCATATTACAAGGAACCCGGTGGTATGCAGACCGACCCGAAACGCCTGGAAAAACAACAAGTGGCCGTAAAATACCTTATGGAAACCTGGCCAGACAAGGTAATGCTGAACCCTCGTCGTAAGTCCGATTATCCTGAGATTCTTTTGCGGCGTGTAAAAGCCAACTAGAGACAGTCACGAACCATTTCCCAGAATCCGATGGGCGCTACCATATTTGCTTTATATACAAACCACCCATTTTCCACTGCATCATGATACTTTTCGGAAGGCTTAACATTGTGGCCTGTTAGGAACAGATATTTTCCAGTTAGTTTGTGGAATAAGATAGCCTTTATGACCTCTGAACCAATTTCGCCATAGTCCATTGTTTTCTTGATTGCTCGCATAAGAATATAGTCGTCAATAAAGGCTTCACGGCATTTCGGAAATATCTTTCTTTTTACTGATTGCAGTTCAAACTGATCAATAGCAACATATTTATTGTATTTATCAGTTACCTTTGACTTCAAGTCATCAAGATTGTGCAACCAAGTTTTAAGATCTTTGGAATCACCAAATCCAAATGTGTAAGAGCCTGGTGCATTCATGAATGAATTTTTACCCGTCCTAGTATCATTCTCACCAAGAATGCGATATTCATCAATACCCTGATGTTTCTTGAGATCCAGCCAAATACGAAGAGAACGAACAGAAGCCATTTTGAAAGGAATAACGTCACAACAATATCTATCCTTCAATTATTCGGTTCTGTTTAGTTCAATTTTTCAGGATACCCCACTTAATGCCAACGATATAAACCCGCCAAACTCGGTTACCCTACAGATGGCCCACGTTGTGATTCTTTCGCGCAAAAGCAAATGGGGTCTCGACGCCGATGCAAAACTAGTGGAGCAGGTATTCCGTGAGGCCCAGGCGCTCAAGTGGCTTCCTGTCGCTACCATTGACCATATGGATTCCTACCAATTCACCAATCCCAAGCCCGTGGATATTCAGGTGCATCTGGAAGTACCCTGCAGGCAGGCATGGCCCTGGGCCAAACTCAATATTGTCGTAGTCAATCCTGAATGGTGGCCTAAGAAGGCCTGGGATTGGGTACTTCCCGCGGCCGATTATTTCATCTTTAAATCGCCCCATGTCGCCGCCCTATACCCTGAAATAGACCCCAAAAAGACCATTGTGATACCGTGGCGTGGTGTAGGAAATGTGACCTCCTCTACATCTCCCGCAAAGAAACACAACAAGGTCCTTTATCTTGTGGGTGGTTCACATAATAAGTTGGAAGCCGCAAAAGTGGTCGTGAAGGCCTGGAAACCTACATGGCCGCCACTGGAAATCTGGGGCTCTCCTACAGCGATTGCTGAACTGCCTGTGCCCCCTCATATCGAGAACGTGACTACCTCGAGTGTATACCGCAGTGCAGAGGAAAAGCAGAAAGCCCAACAAGAGGCGCGCTATCATTGTGTAGCCTCAGTCGCCGAGGGATTTGGATATACTATGGCGGAATGTGCCTTGGCCGGTTCCTTGCCTCTCTGGACACAGCTTCCAGTACAAGAGTATTTATGGGCGCGCGTGTTAGGAACCGAGGGATGCATTAAGACGGCTGCTGCAACGGCAACGGCAACAACCACAGCAGCAGAAAGTCGCTTTCGCGAGGCCGGACTCACGATTACGGAGGAGGATGTTGGGACTGCAGGAGATGCCTTGTTTTCCATGAATGACGCAGTGTATGCCGCCAAAGCCGCGGTGTTCCAGAAACAAGCTCAAGAATACCAAAAGCAGTTCCGTGAGAAATGGAAACGCTTCCTTCTCCTCAAATCCCTACAACTCCGCAAACTCCCACAACCCTTCGTCCCCCGTCGTATTCCGAAGGCAGAATTGCCGCATGTTGCCGTAATTACACTGACGCATAATCGCCCCAAATGGTGGGCGAATATGTCGCGCAATATCCTTTTATCGGATTATCCCTCCGAGAAACTTACATGGGTCATTGTCGACGATAGCGACGGTATGGGGCGTATTGATGCGCAGGTCCAATCCTTCCGCGAAAAGACGCCCCAAATTGCCCTGGAATATGTGAGTCTCTCCAAGAAGTTGACCATAGGCGCCAAACGGAATCGCGGCTGCGCTGCAGCTTTAGCACGTAATTCAGCAACGACTGTATTTGTGATGATGGACGACGACGACCATTATCCAAAGTCCTCCATAGAGGCCCGTGTAACATATTTGCAGGATATGAAGCGCGAATGCGTGTACTGTTCGACCCTACCGATGTATGATTGCACACGCTATATTTCGGCAATGAATGTGCCGCCTATGGACCTCGCGCCAGGAGAACGAGTGAGTGAAGCGACCCTCGCATTTACGCGCGCCTTCTGGGAAGCACGCCCCTTTCCTGAAGTGAACGTAGCAGAGGGGGAGGAGTTTGTTGGGAATCGTGAAGCCGCCACGGCCGAAATACCACCTGAAGGGATTATTGTGAGCTTCCTACATGGTAAGAACTCCACATCAAGACGTGTGCCGGAAACACAGGAGGCCAATGGGTGCCATTATGGATTTCCTGACGAATATTTTATGTATTTGTGCGAGATGTCTTAGGAGAACGTTTGGATTTCATGGAATAGCTGCGTAATTTTGGAGAAGGAGGCACATACGTATCTTCTGTGGGAAATGTATCCAAATAATCACGAACTTCAGCTTCTACATACCGACGCGGCACCTTCGCTAAGTCATAAAACATATAAAAATTATTATCTTTTATAGCAGTTGTAAGTGCTATATACTCTTCATCAGACATCTGTGCATATGGTTTAATAGCTTTTATAAAATCTACTAAATCCCTTTTTGTCTCAAATACAGATACATCGTAATGTGATTTAGGATGATCGAGATTAGTCAAGTCCACGGCATGTCCAAAATCCCCTATTAGTGCATTATCTTCGTTATAAAAGATGTTTCGCGCAAACATATCGCGGTGGCGTATGTGGTGTTTTTTGAACAATATAAGTGCAGTATATGCATCTGAAAAAAAAGACAATGGTTTTCGGGTCTTAAGTTGCCGAATATCACCTAAAATACGGGGTTGTATCATTATAAATATTTTCTCTCCAGTATTCAAAGCCCGTTTTGTATTTATGCATGCACTAGGTGCAGGTGGAGATGGTTCTGTGTTTAGCAATGCATAATTTTCGGCGTTCAGGGCATTTGCTGTAAATTCCGTATCTTCTTCATCAATAGCAGTTACAACGGTTCCTACACCTTTTGTTATTTTCACGATTGTTCGTAATATTTTGCGCTCTTTATTAAATGCATCTACATCAGTGAATACTTTGCTTACATGACTTGCATTATTTGAACGTTTTGCTAGGATTGACCCATTTTTGCGTGTATGCTTGATTAGTTTGGGTGAAAAAACACACCCTTGAGTGCCGATCCCAATAATTTTGCCCCCTCGCATTTCCTACAGTTCCTACAGTTCCGACAGTTAATATTCAGGTCTGACCCATTCCTTTGTGAGCTTCCATTTCCCCTCAATAAGTTCCATGATAAACTCATACTGCATGGAACATAACTCAACCTTTTTGATATTTGTGGATTCTAGTATGGGATCTACAAATAGTGCATCAAGTATGCAAATATCTTTTCCAGACCCGTGTCCGTTCATATTCCATACAAATGCATGAAAGTCCGCTTTCTCGGGGATAATCCCCTGGGAAAGAAGAGAATGAAAGAATTGTAAGAAAGTCATATTGCTTGTTTCGCAGAGTTCTCTGGATTATTTACTAATCAATTCAATTTTTCAGATTTACGCGTATTCACACGCCTCTTTTTTGCGCGATAAGTGCGTCGCCGTTTTCCTCCTCCCTGTCTTGCCGACAGAGTTTGGTAAAATTTATATGCGTACGTGGGGTCAGCTTTATATGTATCATATTTATGCTTGAATAATAGCAATCGTTCATTTTCATTTTGTTCGATTAGCATTGGGATTAATGCACCAAATTCCTCAATAAAAAGAGCAGACCACATTGTACAATAGCCTGTTCCTTCTTGTTGTTGTAAATCTACATGATATCCCGGATATAGTTCTTCTAGCTTTCCTGCAACATCCACAATATTAGTAATCGCATCAAATCCAACTTCTTCTTCAATAAAGTCAAATATGGTTTTTGCTTGTGCCATTAAATAATAAGCATTCGCAGTATCCAAAATATATAAAGTTTTATTTATATATAAATACGAACATACATGACCACCGTGACCAATCGCTGAAAAGTTGATATACAACTGTCCCACAAAAGGAATTGTCGGTGAGGAAAGGCGTTCGATAAATGCTGGATGGGGCGATATATTTAATGTCGCATCTTCCGATAAAAAAATGGTTAGACTTTCTTGTTGTAGAATAGCATAATTTTGGGGAATTCTTAAGCGTGAATATAGACTAAATAAATCAATATCCGATAAACAGGATGGATGTGAGCGTTCTTTGTAATTTTTTCCTGATCTTCCTGGTTGGGAAACGTTAATATTACGTGAAATGGGTAAACGAGAGAGTTGAAAGCGTGTCTTAATAGGGGGTCGTTTCGCATCTATTCCGAATTGGCGCGCATAACTTACTAAAATATTATTGACCATATTTGAAAAGTTTATTAATTTTTCTTCTTCCCCCACATCATTATTATAAGTCTTATTGTCTACAATATTGTCTCTATGAACAATTTCACGAAGTTGTGCAACATCAATGCGGCCAGATTCAATTAGCAGTCGTATCATATCGTAATTTTCGCGATAACATGCAACTTGTAGAGGAGTGTAATCTCTATGATTTGATAAAGTCGTATCTGTGGCTGGATTTGCTAAAAGTGCATTTACAACATCAATGTTATTATATCGCACAGCCAATAAGAGAGGCGTTTCACCTAAGTTAGTTTGACTATTTAATGATGCTGGATTTCGTGTTAGGAGCAGAGGAAGTATTGCTGCATTATTGTGTATTGCAGCCATATGCAATGCCTTTCCAGGCAATCCTAATACAGCATCTGTAAATTGAGGTATACTCAATATTGTATTTACAAACGCATTCTGCTTTCGAGATATGGCTAGCTCAAGAGGGGTATATCCATATGCATTCTTCACAGTAAGAGTATATGGTTTTCCTGAACTTGTTAGTATACCAAACATATGTATATCACCCGTTTCAAATGCCACATGAAAATATGTATTACCTTCCTCATTTCGCCATAGAGGGTTGAATGTGGGTGATTTTACAAATTCGGTGGCTGCTGCGTAATTTTTCTTGACTACAGCATTGTACATGAGTGGATTCGGGTCAGGAGCAGCAGCAGCTGCAGCAGCTGCAGGAGCTACAGCAGCCGCAGCCGAAGCAGCCTCAACAGCCGCAGCAGGCTTCATTATGGCGTTATTATTCTCATTCACGCTCATTTATTGGGGTTCTCGAGAATAACTTTGGGGGCAAGCTGTTGGGCCAATGGAACCGCGGCCACTTTTGCACAGGCCGTTTCGAATTCCCGCGACCCCGCCCT
>JACCDO010391641.1_pt1 | contig 50829 bp, 58 predicted proteins | sample 7446101 | NCBI WGS metagenome assembly JACCDO01 (sample SAMN15323440, study PRJNA562643) | freshwater metagenome | isolation source: river surface water | place: USA:Blue River Watershed | collected 2017-08-16 | reverse complement strand
GAATATTATTTTGATTTGCTTTAAGAAGTTCAATAGCACCTGGATTATAAGATAACACATACCAATCAATTTTCTTATCCTGGTTTTTTTCTAGAATCTTAATTGCATTTGGATTTTTTGATAACCATCCCCAATGAATCTTATCCTGGTTTTTTTCGAGAAGTTTGATTGCATTTGGATTTCCTGATAAATTCCACCAATTAATATAAGATTTATTTGCTTCTAAAAGTTCAATTGCATTAGGATTATGTGATAATGCTTCCCAATCAATTTTATCGCGATTTTGTTCCAAAATCTCAATAGCATTTGGATTTTTTGATAATTTCCACCAAGCAATATTAGATTGATAAGCTTCCAATAGTTTAATGGCATTTGGATTTTCTGATAACCATCCCCAATGAATTTTATCTCGGTTTGCTTCAAGAAGTTCAATTGCATTTGGATTTTTTGATAAATAAGTCCAATTCAGTTTGCTTTTATCAATCCAATCTCTCAATTTCCATATTGGCTTATTCATACTCATTTTGATTATGATTATCAATAATAAAAACAAAAAATCAATTTTTAATCTCCAAATAATTCCTCCAAATAATCATAATCTGGATTTTTAAAGACCCTTGAGGGTTTCATGACTTCTTTAATTAACTCCTCGTATATCCCTTCATTGTTCCTCTTCATTGCCTCATAATCCAATTGAAAGATAGCAGGATTTTGTGAAAATTCATTCCAATGAATATTATTTTGATTTGCTTTAAGAAATTCAATAGCACCTGGATTATAAGATAACACACGCCAATCAATCTTTTTATCTTGGTTTTTTTCTATTAAATGAATTGCATTTGGATTTTCCGATAACCATCCCCAATGAATCTTATCCTGGTTTTTTTCGAGAAGTTTGATTGCATTTGGATTTCCTGATAATGTTTTCCAATTAATTTTATCTTGGTTAGATTCTAAAAGTTTAATTGCATTTGGATTTAATGATAATTGAGGCCAATGAATTTTATGTTGGTTTGCTTCAAGAAGTCCAATAGCACCTGGATTTCCTGATAAATTCCACCAATTAATTTTATCTTGGTTTGCTTCTAAAAGTTTAATTGCATTAGGATTATGTGATAATGCTTCCCAATCAATTTCATTCAATTTCTTTTCAAGAATCTTTATTGCATTTGGATTTAAAGATAAATCTTCCCAATTTATTTCATCTTGGTTAGCTTCTAAAAGTTTAATTGCATTTGGATTTGAAGATAGTGCATACCAATTAATTTTATCTTGGTTTTCTTCAAGAAGTTTAATCGCATTAGGATTTTTAGATAATTTCCACCAAACAATATCAGATTGATTAGCTTCCAATAGTTTAATGGCATTTGGATTTTCTGATAACCAATACCAATGAATTTTATCTCGGTTTGCTTCAAGAAGTTCAATTGCATTTGGATTTCTTGGTAAATAAGTCCAATTCAATTTGCTTTTATCAATCCAATCTCTCAATTTCCATATTGGTTTATTCAAACTCATTTTGATGATAATTATCAAAAACAAAAGTCAATTTTTATCACTAATCTCCAAATAACTCTTCAATATAATCGTAATTTGGATTTTTAAAGACCCTTGAAGGTTTCATTACTTGCTTAGCAACTCCTCATATATCTTCATTCAAACTCATTAAGAGTAATAACTCGATGCAATAACAAAATAATCAGGAACAAAAACGAGATTTTAACCTCGCTAATGTTCCATATAACCAACTCGCCTACTCAAGACATCCGAGCGCCGGAAGATCGGCAAGCATTTCGACAAAGATCACAGACTCAACTTCAGGGTCAGAATCATTGTCACCATGACCATCGTCAACGACGACAGAATGATACGAACACTTGATAACCATCTCGCCACTTCGGAACACAAACTCACTAGTACCAATCTTGAGAGGAACAATGGACAACCTCTCCTGAATCAAACCAACAACGCGAAACCAATCACGAATCGAGATGACATCAGATGCAGGAAAATCCTGACCACACCTAACCCCACTAGCAACCGCAGACACACAGAAGTCAACGATGTTGCTTGACACAAACCTCTCGTCACACCCATGCTCAAGAATCTCAGGAAACAAGCGCACAGAAGTTTCGAAATCGATAAGAATCAACACACCGCTAATTTCGACATCATCACTATGGAGGAACCTAACACGAAAATAATAACCGGACTCCCTGAAAATAAACACACACGGATCACTCCTCAAATAGAGAGGCAACACGCGCTTGTCCAGGATCAACGAATCGCAAACAGCCTGAAAATCAGAATGTAAGCCATCAAATGAAACCAACGAAGAAAACCACTCAGACTCGCAATGCTTACCCTCGGCTTCGAAGGTGTTGACAAGTTGATCGATGTGCTCGCTAATATCATCATATACGATATTCATTTTTGGAGTTTCCTCGAAAATAACTAACCATTAATAAAATCAATTTTTTAATAATTACAATAATAATAATACAAAATAGTTATAATTGACAATAGAAACAATTATAGAAATCCATGCGAAAGAAATGATTATTATATTTAAGTCTATGTAAATTAAAACAAACTTTTGGCAATTTATTTTTAATATTCATTTCAAAATCTTGTAATTGATCAAATGAATTTTTAGAATATCTAAATTTATCTTTTAAATCATCATATATACCCATATCACTTCTACAAATTGGACAATGAATACCGTGTCTATTAAAACTATTTGAATAATCATAATTAATAACACAATCATAATGAAATGAGTGACCACAATCAGTTAAAAATGCATTTTTCTTATAAATAATTTCATCATAACAAATTGGACAATTTTCACCAATTTTAATATAATGTTTTATTTTAAGATTTTCAATTATAGATTTTCTTGTTTTTCTATTATAACTTTCATATATACAGAAATCACTATCATAATCTAATAATTGAGTTTTTGAAATTTTATTTGTTCCTTGAAAATCTGCTGAAATTTTAGTAGTTAATGGTTTATTATAATCACTGAAAATATCATCAGTTGTAAATGATTTTGCCATTTTTAAATAATAATAATAATAATAGTTATTATCATAAATAAAAATAATCAATTTTTATGAAGCCTTAATTTTAATCCAATTATCAAAAGTGAACATATCATGAATAGGTTTGCTATTTTTGATTCTAGGTCCAAACCATTCATCAGGATAAAATACTTTTGCATCAGTATTTCTTGATAGATATGCACCAAACCATGAAAATGAAGAATTTGCAATAATGAAATGTTTACAACTGCTCATATAAATTATTTCTTTAAAATCTTTACCGTCTGGAAATAATTCATAACTTTTAACAAAATTAATTTTTTTATTAAATTTATCATAAATATTTGAATTGATGTCATCAATATAATCATCTACAAGATCATTATCATCTTCTTGTGCGAAAATAACAAATTTATATTTATCAACAGCATCAGGTATCATTTCTATTAAACGACTGATTGCATTTATATAATAAAGAGGACTCAATAAAACATGATCAATTTGATTGATTTGATAATCTTCAAAACGAAAATGAACTAGAACTACATCTTCTTCAAATTTATATTTATTGAAATATTTATCTAATTCGAGCATTTTAATAATTTTATCTTTATTATGATCAAAATATTTAGGTGATTGAAAATATCCTTTTAATACACATGCTTCTCTTGGAATTGGAGTATAATATTGAGTCATTTCTTCAAAAGAAGGTCTAGATTGTATATTTTCAATATTATTTTCAATTTTAAATAAAAGTTTTTTAAATAAATTTGAAAAATAGTATTTTCTTGGACCATTATTAAAAATTGGATAAATACTAAAGTCTCTATTTTCATCAATAGCCTTAGAAATCAAAGTGAAAATCATAAAGAATTGATTACCCAATCCTGCATGAATTATCATAGTTAATTTATCAGATTTATTTTGATTATTCATTTTCAGCAACTTTAGTTATTATCATTATAATTAATCATCTTTAAATCTATTTCATAGTTTTCTTTTTTTTGCATCATCTGCAGATAGCGCAATCCATCCAAATCTTTTGACTAAATTATTATACTAATTATGAATTTCAGGTGTAGTTAGATCATTCATTTTTTCTATTGAAAATAAATAAACTTATATGAATATCTTAAACGCATAAATTATTTTATTTTTATAATTATTATAATAGCAATGACAAATATAATTAAATTTAAAAATACAGAAATTACATATGATGATTTGGAACAATATTTTAAGGAAATGAAAGATAATAGAAATGATAGAGATAGAGTTTTGGAAGAAATTGCATATTTTCATCAAGACATTTTCCTTAAATATAATAAAACTAAACCTCCAATAGATGATATTTCCTTAAATACCTTCCAATTTAAACCAATAACGGAAATAAAAACAGATCTTTGCTATAGTAATTTGAATTCAAATGTTAATTATAGTTGTAATAATGCATTATTTCATCTATTAAATAATATTAGATTGAAGAAAAAAGAAGAGGAATTGATAGGACGAATAGAAGAATTAGAATTTAAAAGTAATATTCATTCAATTATGAATATTGCACTAATTACATTAATTTTAACATTTAAATTTTTAGTTTAAAAATAAAAAATGATTTTTAAATTAAAACTTATTATCACAATTGATATACAATGGTAAAGCAAATTTTGCATCAAATTGATGATAATACTTGTCTTATTAAGATGCCACTCAGAACTTTAGTTCAAGAAATTGAAGATTGGGATGAGAATCGCGTTTTAAGCGAAAGTAAAGTTGCTGAAATTCTTAACAGTTATAAAAAGAGAGATATTGCATTAATAACTTCTCTATTTAGATCTGTAGTTTATCCATGTGGTCGCCAAGTTCTTTTAGATGGTCATCATAGAAAAGAGGCGGCAAAAGAATTTCTTAAGGAATTCAAAGATTTCAATGAGAATATTGATATATTTCTCGTGAAACATACAGTTGCATCAGATGATAGCGAAGATATTTATGATCTTCATATCAAATCTAATCTTTGCAAACCACTTGAAAGAGGACAAATTCCAAATTTCAAGAGAACAGCATTGATTAAGGCTTTTAAGGCAAATCAAATCCTTAAAAATGGCATTTCGAGTACTCGAACTGCTTTACGAGCTCAGCAACCAAAAATTAGTTTAAATGAATTGGCAGAATTGGCAGGTGAAATATCAATGAAATATCCTGAAATGCCTACTGAACTAATCATTTATAATATTAAAGATATTAACCATCGATTATCTTTAATGTTCACAGTTGATAATCTTTCTAATATGACTCTTAAGGGTCAAAAAATTAAACCTGAAATTCTTGAAAAGGCAAATAAAATTAAGTTTTATTTGAATATTCGCGATAGCAAGTTTAATAAAGATAATTGGATTAATTTCATTGGAAATCCAAGTGATATTTCAATTGTTATGCCGTCAATTTAAAAATTATGTCACATTTATTTGATTGAATATTATAAAAATCAATATAATCTATTATTTTTGTTTTTTTATCCCAATATGGATTATTATTATCAATCAATTGCTTAGGATTTTTCTTATAAACCCTTAAGAAATTAATTGTAATTGATAAATCTTTACTAAAATTATAGCGATATTTATCAATCAATTCATTAAAGGTCATATTTAGATCATTATAATCATTAATAGTAAATGTGGGTATTTTATTATGAAGTAAGTTATAATTCCAAAATACAAATATAGTCATTTCTATATAAAAAATGATTTATTAGTTAAACATAATTAATAATTACCGAAAAGAAATGAAGAAAATTGAAAGTATTCATAATAAAACAAAAGAAGTTTGTGATAATGAACTTCCTTATAATAATCAAAATCAAATTCTTCAAGAGAATGATTTAAGGAAATTCTTTGACTCAAATGGACTTAAGGGAATTCAATTTAATAATATAAATCTTTATAGAAATGCATTTATTCATAAATCTTATTGTACTATGAAAAATGCTGACTTTGCCACAAGTAATATTAAATGTCCATCAGATTGTATACCATTACAAGATATGTCATATGAAAGATTAGAATTTTTGGGTGATTCCATTCTGGGATTTGTAGTTGCTAATTATTTATATATGAGATTCCCAGATCAAAATGAAGGTTTCTTATCTAAAATCAGAACTCGTATAGTCAATGGTAAAATGCTTGGATATTTAGCAGAAAAAATTGGTTTTAATAAATTTGCAATAATTTCAAAGCAAGTTGAGGATGCAAATGGAAGAAATAATTATAAAATTATGGAAGATATATTTGAGGCATTTATAGGTGCTTTATATATCGATTTTCAAACAATTGAAGATTCAGTTACATTACCAGCAAAAATTAAATTGGAACCATTAACAGGGGCTGGTTATTTTATTGCAGAACAATGGATTATTTATATAATCGAAAATTATTTAGATATTAGTGAATTAATATTACAAAAAACTAATTATAAAGATATGCTTATTAATTATATGCAACAAACATTTCAATTTACACCAAAATTTAATGAAATTAATGTTTCAACAACTAAAGATAATAATAAGTTATTTAAATATTGTGTCAGAGATAGATCAAATACAATAATAGCGATTGCGGAAGGAAGTTCTAAGAAAGATGCTGAAAATAATGCAAGTAAAACAGCACTTATTTATTATGGTCAATTAGCATCTTAATCATTCATCTTAGCTTTAGTATTCATGTCAAATAATGTTTGATTTTTATTTTCAGAGCAATTAATTTGAGGTATTATAAATTGTTGTTCCCAGCGACCTTGATCAGGTTCAGTTGATTCAAAAATACAACTTTTTTTGCTTATATATCTAGTTTCTAAAAATTTGGGTTGATTAAAAATCATTTGATTAGGTGAATTAGGTTTCAATTGTTTTTCAAATAATAAATTATTATGAATATTATATTTCTTATTGAGAAAGGTAATACGATTACATGATATTATCTGTGATTGTGTTTTCAAATCCATTTTTTTTATTAATCTATAAATAGATAATTATTAAATATGTTTTATAAAATAAATTCAAAAATTACTGGAGGTCTTCTTGAAAAACAAAAGGATAATGATCGTATTATCATTGTTTATCATTGGAATAGTTGTGGACATTGTCGAACATTCATGCCTATTTTATACAATCTACTTAGAGAACAACAAGAATTAGCGAAAATTGCAAATATCTTTGAAGTAGAATATGATGATTTTAAATTTCTTCCTGAAGAATTAACTAATGTTCAAGCATTTCCATCAGTTGTTTCCATACAAAATGGAAAGAAAGTTGGTGAATTTAGTGATCAAAGAACACCTGAAAATTTAGAGGAGTTTATAAAAGAAAATAGATCTATTCATAGTTCATCTTATGAATCATCACCGACAGTTACAAGAAACAGAAGAAGACTCAAAACTTATAGTTCTGAAAGAAAAAGCAAATAAAGATTTGATTATTAATTAATTCAAATAAATAATGAGCGATCAAAATGAGCAAGAGGATGATATTAATGAAATTCTTAATAAAAATGAACCTACTAAAGATGAACTTGAAACATTCAAAAATTTAGTGACTGAATGGTTTAAATTAGATGATATGATTAGAAAATTAGTGGTTGCTTTAAAGGAAAGAAAGAATCATCAAAGAGTTCTTAATAATAAAATTGAAGAATTTATGTTTAAATATAAATATAATGATTTAAATACTCAAAATGGAAGATTGAAAGCATCTGTAAAAACATTACATAAACCAGTAAATATAAAAGAGGTCAAGGAAATAATTGAAAAATATAAGGATCTAAAAGGAGAAGAATTATTAGAAAAAATATTTAACAAGGAAGATAGACCAATAACAACAAAAAAAGTTATCAAAAGAGTAATTCCTAAAGTATCTCTATCATTAGATATTTAATATGCTTATAATACAAAAATATCATTTTTTTATAATTTAAATTCAAAAAAATGATTTAAATATTTATCTGTAATATTTACGATATCTACAATGTCATCTGTTAAATTTACTTGTCCTTGTGGTACTGCGATTTGCAAAAGTTCGATCAATTCTCATTTGAGCAGTCGCAAGCATCATCTTATTATGAGTAATCGTAATTGTCCAATCAGGGAGAAAAAGAGAGCAATTCTCACGGAAAAACTAGCAGAACTTTATGATATGAAGGACGATTTTACTAGTGCTGAATATTTGGCGAAAAATAATTGGCTCATGAATGAATTCAAGCGTGACTATGATGTCATAATGGATGACCCTAGTTTCAGCAATTATATGTATTGGAAAACATTGAAAATCTTTACTTATCCTCGTTTTTATGGAGACAGGTACGAAAATCCTTATAGGGATAATCTTAAAATTATTCATGTACATGTGTATTTGAATTTGGTAGATAATTCATTGTTGTTTCAGGATGTGTAATTTTTTATATTCCCATTATCATTTCATCATATCTATAACTGGTTGAATAGTAAATATTGCGCAAATTATATTTCTTGATAAAATTGGTGCAACTCTTACATGGCTTTGAATTCTTAAGACAATTATCAAAACTAGCTCCAGCATTTCTCACAACATATATATCACATAATTCAAGTATTTTTTTATTATAGAATAATTTACTGATTGCTGAAACCTCTGCATGAATACTATAATTTTCATTCATATAATCACATCGTTCATTATATCCAGATGCTATAATTTTATTTTTATACACTACAACAGCACCATGTTTCTGTTGCATATTTGATTTTAAAGCAATTTCTCCTGCTTCTTGTAAAAATAATTGATGCTTCTTGTTTACTATTTTAAGATCGAAAATATTATCCTCATTTTGACTTTTGGTTTGGTCTTGCCTCCGCTTGGTATACATCAGAAATTAATTATGATTTTAAATAATAAAAAATCATTTTTTAATATTATTCAACGAACAAATTTCTAATATAATTATAATAATTTTTCTTACAATAAAGATCAATAAATTTATTCCTTTTAAATTGTTTTCTAAACGCAATATTATTATGACTGAATTCCTGCTTACACGGAGGATATTCCATGCACCAATTAATTAATACCTCAGTATCAATTACTTTAGAATATCTATATTTATATTCATAAGACATATACATGATTGATCTTGCAATAATACCTCTACTTTCCTCTTCTGGAATAAATAAATGTCTCTTAGGATCAATATAATTATTAGTATTAGCGATTCTAGTGAAATTTAAATGATAATCAATATTTTCAAAATCAGTATATTTATAATTAGATCTTAAATTATTAATTTCACCATTACATTTGAATATATTATGCATATCATTATAAGTTTTCTTATTCATATAACATTTAGGAAATATGTGTTCCAAAGTAGGCTTAGGATTATATTTAGATTTTATTAGTATAGAATTTACATTATAAATTTCTGGATTGTTTCCAGAGAAAATAATGGAACTGCGTATTGTAAAGATTATTGGACTAATCATTAAAATGACTCCTTAACATAAAATAATCATTTTTTATAATTAGAGTTATTATGAATATTTATTTAAATTATTTATTGATCTTAATCTTACTTATAATCCTATTTTTTGTTTTTAATTCTATTATTTGGTTAAATGGAAAAAAAATAACTAATATAAATGATATAATTATTAAATATCTGATATATATAAATTTTATAATCATAAGTGCAGTTATTATTTATTTATTATTTTATTAAATATTTATAATGAATGTCTTCTTTCATTGATTATATAGAAAACCTTTATCATACATTAGATATACATAGAGCAATCATTGTTCTATCTAATGTTAATAACAATGATGAAGAAAATCAATTAATTAATCAATTAAAAGACAAAAATCATTCACCTTTAATTATAACAGATGATATACACAAAGATGAAATTAATTATGATTACAGATTATTTATAATTAAGAATCCATATAATTTATATAAATTTAAAAGAGATAGTTATAATTTGATAATTATTTATTAATTTCTCATTTATGAATTAGAGAAAAAGATAATGGTTCGTAGTAGCAGTAGTATAATTAAAAGTTCTGGAAGTAATACAAGATTATTTATTATTTTAGGTATAATTGCTTTTGCAATTATAATTGGTACTCTAATTGGTAGTAGTTTTAGAGAAAAATTTACAGATAATTCAGGACCAAATAAAGTTGGTCTTATTTTCTTATCACATCCTTCATGTGGTCATTGTGTAGGTTTTCAACCAGTTTGGAACAAAATGATGTCTAATTATAATAATATCACTTTCTTTAAATATGATATAAATGATAAACTAAGTGATAATTCGGATACTACTTATGGTGATAAATATAGCACTATTTTAGGTCAAAAAATAGATGGAGTTCCTACAATAATTTTAGTATATAGTGAAAATAATCAAACTAAATATATCATTTATCCTAGTACAAATGAAAGAAGTGAACAAGATATAATTTCATGGGTAAGAAGTTATACTAATTTAAATTAATTTGAATTATTTAGATATAAAAATGAAAAATTATATTAGTAATTTATTACTATTATTATTACTTTTACTTATAATAGTAATATCAATTATATTTGGCTTTAAAAAGAATAAAGAGAAATTTTCGCAATCAAATCAAATACATGTATTTAATTTTTATACAGATTATTGTGATACATGTAATTATTTTACCAATAATATATGGAATAAAATGATTAAAAATCCAGAATATACTGATATTTATTTTTATAAACGAAATTTTAATGATAATATAAATGATAATCTTGACAATAGCAATCAAACATATAAAACAAAATATAATTTAATTCAATCAAATAGATATTCAACACCAATTATAATGCTTGTATTTAATAATCGTAACTATTTTTATGATTATGAAAATAGAAATGTATCAGAATCAAATATTATTAAATGGATATCTTCAATAACAAATAGAATTACCACTCCAGTTAATTGGAAAGAAATCAATACGCCTTATTAGGTATTAATTTTTATCTTATGATTGTAGAAATGAATAATAAGATATCTCTTCATGATTTATATGAAATTAAAAAGAAAAAAGAATTAAATAATGCAAATGTCTTTAAATATATTTTGGATAAATGTTATAAAAAAATAAAGGAAATTGCTGAACATAATGGAATGTGTCTTTATTATAAAATTCCTAAAATAGTTATTGGTTTTCCGCTGTATGATTATAATAAATGTATGGAATATATAATTAAACAATTACAATCTTCAGGATTATATGTAACAAGATTAGCACATCCAAATGATGAATATTTATATATATCATGGAAATTGGAAGATATATCTCCTAAAGTAAAATCTAGATTATTACTTACTTAGATTCATTCATATAATCATTAATTTCTTTAAATCCTTGAAGAAAAAGATTATTTATATCAGTTTCATTTAAACTAAAATCAATATAACTTTCATTTTCATTAATATTAGGATCAAAAATACTTCTTATTGGACTATTCTTAATAATTAAAAAATTTGAATGACTTGAGAATTTATTATAATAACATAATTTGTAAGTATTATTATAAAAAATGTAAAGTATATTATATAAATATGTTGGAAAACTTAATTCTTGATTTTGAGGAATAGATGGCATCATATAATCCTTATCAACATTAACAGCAACACCCAAAATATTATCCTTATTTATATTACTGAAACAATCTAATGGAAAATTATTAGTTAAATAACCATCTATATAATAATAACCATCGATATTAATCGGTTTTGATAAAAAAGGAACACACATTGATGCAGCAACAGCTTCAATAACGGAAACATTAGGTGTATCATTAACATTAAATATAACATTTGAACCATCATTTATACGAGTAGCACTTACATATAAATTAATTCCTGTTTTTTTTGATAATTCAAGAAAAGTTAAATCTTCTTGATTATATGTTTCTTTAATATAATCCTTTATTACTTCTAAATATTCAATAGAAGATCCTAAACCATAGGAATCTATCATATTTAAAAATGAAGAAGTTTCTATTTTAGTTAATTTAGGATTATTACAAGTTTTATAAATATAAGATTCTAATTGTTCAATTGGAATTTTTAAAGCAAATGCAAGAGAAAAAAATGCACCCATTGAAGTTCCTGCAACATCTCGAATTATTTTATCTAAATTATAACAATAAAGATATCGCAATATACCACATAAACATAAAGTTCTTAATGCATTCCCACCAAAAACTAAATGGGTAATTGTTTTCATTATCTAATTGATAATAATTATAACAGTAAGTCTTTAAATGTCATTGTTATCATTTTTATTTATATAATCATTCATTGATTTGAATCCTTGAAGAATTAATGTATTTATTTCTTCATCTGATAATCCTATATCAATATAATCATCACCAATTTTAGGATTAAATATACTTCTAATAGGACTATTTTTAATAACTAAAAAATTTGGATTTGAAAAAATTTTATCACTAAAACATAATTTATAAGTATTTAAATGTAATAGAAAAGCAATATTATAGATATATTTGGTTGCGGATAAATTATTATCCTCCTTATTAAATTTCTCATCAAGAGCATCATATACGCCTACACCTAATATATTTTCCTTATTTATATTACTAAACGGTTCAATTGGAAAATTATTGGTCAAACAACCATCCACATAATATTTATCACCAATTTTAATCGGTTTTGATATAATTGGAATACACATTGATGCAGCAATTGCTTCAATAACTGAAATATGAGGTGTATCATTAACATTAAAAATTACATTTGAACCATCATTAACACAAGTAGTACTCACATATAAATTAATTCCTGTTTTTTTTGATAATTCAAGAAAAGTAATATCATTTTGATTATAAATCTTCATTAAATATTCTCTTAATGAATCTAGATAATCAAGGGACGAAGATAAACCATATGTATCAATTATATTTAATAAACATGATGATTCAAATTTAGTATATTTAGGATTTTTGCAAACATCATAAATGATGACTTCTAATTCTTCTATTGGAATTTTAAGCGCAAAAGCAAAACAAAAAAGTGCACCCATAGAAGTTCCTGAAACATCTCTAATTTGAGAATGAAGATTATAACAATAAAGATATCTAAGAACTCCACATAAACAAATTGATCTAAGAGCATTTCCTGAAAAAACTAAATGTGTTAAATGTTTCATTTATTTTCTACTATTTAAAGTTATTAATTTTGTTATTTGATCAATTAATACTATAATGACAATACCAAGGAATATAAATAAAAATAGATTATATAAATTAACATCCACTTTAAGATTATTTAGATTACCATTTAAATTAGTAAATTGTTCAATATTTTGATATATATCTGTTGATTTTGATAATGGTTTATTAAAATTTGTTCTTAAACTTTTTAAATAGTCAGCGAGAAAAGGAGTAGTTCTATATTCAGCACTTGTATCTTGATTATTAGTTTTAATATCACTTACAGTTAAATAAGCATCCATTTCATCAAAATCATAAGCACGAATTCCATCTTTTTTAAAATCATCTCTACCTTTAGTTTGTGTCATAGAATCATCTATTACTTTTCTTAATTTATTGGAATTATCAGGACAATTAGTAGGCATTAAATAAGGGGGTGCTTGAAGAGGTTTACATTCTTCACCTCCTTTCTTTTTCTTTTTATTGAAATTTTTATCATCATTGGGATATGCCTCATCTAATAAGGAAAAGTTAATCATTTTCTATAATTATTATTGAAAAGAAAAAAATTAATTATTATAGAATGAATAGTAATATATTTATAAGATATTTATTAATAGGTATTCTTAGTGCCTATCTTTTAATGTATGGATTGCGTCCATCTGTACCATATCCAGAATCAATTCTTGAATTTTATGAAAATTTCTGGTTATTATTAATATTAGTAATTATTAATTTTTATGTTTATTTATGGGATAGAACCATTGGATTGCTTTTATGTTTATCAATTATTGCATTAGTTTTCGATATGATACAATTTGCAAATTAACAATGATATAAGAAAAATAATATTAAGATAATTAATGTCTGATTCAGGTAAAGAACTATTATTATCTTCTTTAACTTCTTATTATAATAAGAATTCTGATAATAAATTTATCTTAAAAGACATAATTGATGGTAAACATCAATTATCTTTAAGGATGATTGATTGGTTAGTTACTATTTATGCTAAAAATAATAATATAATTTATTGGATTTCTCTTGATAATGATAATATTTATTATAATTTGCCGGAGGGAAATACTAATAAATATAAGAAGGTAAATTTATATTTGGATTATAGAGCACAATTAAAATCATTTAAAAAATTAAATTTTGATTCATTTCGTCGACATGATAGAATAACATTTATGATTGACAATAACAAAAAACAATCAATTGAAACAACAATAGGTCAATTAAATTTCTTTAAGTGGGCATTTAGCAATAAAATAATTAATTATGCTTTAGAAAATCAAAAAATAATTTATGAAAACATGTCAAAAAATACTTATAAAAAAGTATTAAAAGAAAAAAAGAAATTTATTATGCCTCAACAAGATATTGTAAATACCAAATGTTTTGTTTCTTTTGATTAATATGATGGAGAACTACCTATTTCGAATGTAACTGGGCGAATATCCGGTTCAATGGTTGAAATCATCCATGGACTTACAGCAACTTGGGGATTTGGTATTTCTGATCGTAATTGTAAATTAGCATTGCGTAATGATTGACCAACAGTATTGATACCCATATGATATCCAGCAGTCAAAAAGTTTTTATCGGTAATATCACCAGCACTTGAAGGATTTACAGTTGCCCATTTAAGATTAGCGTCTTTAGGTAAAAGATCATCTTTAGTTAATCTATCGCGTTTGAAACAAGAAGTTGGGTCAGGCATTCCAGTTGGATTTTCAAATCCTTCAAGATTAGTACCGCCAAAATTTCCGAGACTATCAGAAGTTGAATCAAAAGCTTTTATTGGGTCTTTTTTATCTATTTCATCTTCCATTTTTACATATTTATCATTTAATGCAACAGAACTTCTCACAGGAGGAACATTTGGTGAAAAATTGGGAGGTTGAGAAAGCATATCATTAGCAAAACCTTCATTTGAATAACCCATTCCATTATTGAACATTGGAGAATCATTCACAAAACGCTCAACTTTATCAACATTACATTTGGAATTATAGGAAAGAAGCAATAATAATACTAATAGGAGTAAAATGGCAATAGAAAAGGAAATGACTATTGAACTTGTTGAACTCATTTATAAAGGTCTATCTATTATCATAGATAGATAAAATATTATTTTTTAATTTATCTATTTTATTTTCCCAATTCTTAATATTATTTTCATTTATAATCTCGGTATATAGTAATCGCGAATCTACCAATCCTTTTTGAAGTTTATCAATTCTGCGTTTAACCTCTTCTTCATATGATAATAGATCATACCCCCATTCTTCTTCTATCTCATATCTATTCCAATCATTATTATTATTATCAGATAATTCTTCAATATTCAAATATTTCAATCCCCATTTATTTATAATAGTATCTTTATTAATATAAATACCCAAAAATATAATATCTATATTTATAATTAAATTTTTATTTTTTTTATTTGCCAATAAAAAGTTTATCATTTCATTTGCTTCTTTTTCTTCGTCATTAATATAAATTTCAGCATCAATTTTATTACTTAAAATAATTGTAATTATATTTTCATCAGAATCATACGATTTTATATAATTATTATTAGATTCTTGATCTTTATTAATCTCTGATGATATATATTCAAATGCATCATTATCAATTTCAGTAATAACTTCTATTTGTTCCTTATTATTAGGAGGAATTAAACATTCTAAATAATAACCATTATTATCACTTAATTGTTTAATACCTTTAATTTTAACTTCGGATAATTCTAAAGAAATTTTTTCTTGAGAATTGCAAATATAACTTTTCCCTTTTTTCTGCGGAATTTTAAATAAATGTTTCATTCTTATTAATATTAAGGTAATTGCATTATTAATAATGACGCATAATAGTAAATTGATTGGACTTATTATTAAATTTATCAAAGAAGAAATCTTAAAATCAGATATTAGAACTGAAATTATTAAACCAATATTAATATATACCCTTTATTATATAATTCCTTTTTTAATTATATTTATTTTATTAAATTTTATTACAACTATAACTGCCGTTTTTCTAGTTTTTAATTTTAGAAAATAAAAATAATATATATATAAATAATAGAAATATGCCACAAAGAAAAAAAGCAGGATGTACTTATGCCAATGTAAGTGATGATTATATGTTATATAAACAAGCTGTTACACAACCAACAACTGTTTCAACCAAAACTGGTGGAGTTCGCCGTCGTCATGGAGGAAATACTGATACTCCTCAAGGTATGCAAGATGCCATGAATATAGTTACTGGATTAGGAAGCCAAGTTACCGGATCATTAAAATCAGCTACTGGTATGGGTGGCTGTGCTCCTTGCCGATCTTCTCGCCGTGGTGGTGCTATTGAATTAGCGCCATTTGCTGCCTCTCTTGCTTTCCTTGCCGCTCGTATGTCTATGGATGATAAACTTAATTTCACTCGATTATTAAATATGAATAGTGCTCAAGGCTCTGTTCCTCGCAAAACTTCTACTCGTCGATCTGCTAGCGTTCGCATGTAAATTTATGGATATATCATTTTATTTTTTTGTTCGTTTAAATATTTAATTGATTTTCCAATAATTTCTTCATATGATTCATTATGATTATTTTTTACTATAAACCATCCTCTTTTATATGCATTTTCATCAGTTTCAAATGGTTCTTTTTCGATTTTATAAATATAATTATCATGAATAATTATGATAAATGAAGACATCTAAATTGGTATTTAAGGGTTAACAATTAATAATTAATATAATACTCATTTTTTTAAATCTAGAAAAATGAATTTATTACAAATGAGTTCAATGTTATTTTCAACAATAACTATTCATGCTTATTATGTCAATAATCATTTTTATCATCATATATCATTATTGATAACTATTATGAGTTTATTAAATCATCAAGATAATCCAAATAGTTATATTAAAATTATTGATCGTATAATAGCACATTATACATATATTCAAATAAATATAAGTGATTCACCGATTGTTTTACGAAAGAAACCAATATTATTAGTAAATATCTTACTGATACCAACGATTTTTATAAGTGAATTGGTATTTCCTTTATATGCATATACACTTCATTTTATATTACATCTGATTAGTATAGGAACATTTCATTCATATCTATATTATCTTGAAAATAAAAATTGATTTTTAATTTATAATTACTATCATAAAGATGGAATTACAAGATGTTGAATTACCATTACACTTACTTATCTTTCCTTTATCAATAATTATTCCTGTAGGTATAATATATTTATCATTATCATATATTTAATTTAATAAAATGCAATCAAAATGGATTTTATTTTTTATATTTATCTTTTAAATTATGGATTTAAAAGATATTGATAATCATCTAGAATTATCCGAGAGTAATATCAATATAATGTTGAATTCTATTTTGTCATCTATTAATATTACTAATCCAATTAATGTAAGTGATTCTATTTATACCGATACGACAATTGATAATTGGATAACTAAATTACCTATCACACGAGGAGGTGCAATTGTTATAGATAAAATAATTAAAAATCCAATTAATGATAAAGAACTTCTATTAAAAAGACAAAAAACTAATTATGAAATTTTTAATTATCAATTAGAAACCTTAAAACAAAATGAAGAAGATATTCTATGGATTATGAATCTAAAAACAGAAATTGAAGATGATATGAGTATTAATCTTTTATTTCCATCTACTTATATTATAAATCGTTTAAATAATTACAGATTATTTCTTGATGGATATCATTTATATAAGATCTTATTTATTCCATGTAGTTGCGTAATTTATCCAATGTCTATATTTTTAACCCCTTATTATTATTTAAATAAATATATGCATCTCAATCTAAGTTTTGTTAAATATTTAGAAATTTTATTTCAATTTTTAAAGATGTTATTAAAACCTTCTGGAAATCTCAGAAAAGATTTATTTAAAATTATTAGTTTTTTAATATACATATTTCTTTATATTTATGGTATTTATCAAACATTTATAATATCATATGTAACTTATAAGGTCAGAGAAAAACTTTTAATTAAAGTAAAAGGATTAGTTGATTTCATTAAAACTTCGATGGTTTTAATAAAGCGTTCAAATTATATTTGGAAATCATTTGATATTTATAATTTAAATGAAAATGATGTATCTATGGCATTATTGAAATTGAATAATATTAAATATGATATATCCACAGTTTATAAATTATGGAAAGATGAAGATTATAAGAAAGCAATTATTATCATTTTAAAAATTACTTATATTCTTGATGTAATAAATGTTATTTCTAAATTGAAAAAAAATAAATATTGGACCATTCCTTCTTATTCCGATACCACAACTAAAATTATAGGAATAAGTAATCCTCTATTAAATGATAATCAAGTATTAAATCCTGTAAATTTAAATAAAAATTTAATTATTACTGGTGTAAATGCAGGAGGAAAAACAACTTATGTTAAATCAATTGCATCAAATATAATTCTTAGTCAAACATTTGGAATAGTAAATGCACTTAAAGCAGATATTTTATTATATGATGCAATTATATCATTTATGCGAGTTAAAGATGAGGTTGGTCATAGATCTTATTTTGAAGCAGAAACAGATTGTTGTAATAATATGATTATAACTGCAAATGATTTACATAAGAAAAATCTTAAAGGACTTTTTATTTTAGATGAACCGATGCATTCCACACCTCCAATTGAAGGAATGTCGGTTGCTTATGCAATTGCAAAATATTTAGGAAAACTCAAAGGAATTACAACTATAATAACAACTCATTTTCATAATTTAATTGAACTTGGTAATAATGATGAGAACTTTATAAATATATCAGTTAATGCAAATAAAGATGATAAGAATGATAAATATACATTTGATTATAAGATTAATAAGGGATTTTCTAAACAAACTATTGCTATAGAATTATTAAAAAAACAAAAATTTAATGACGAAATTATAAATAGTGCGATTGAAATTAAAAACAAATTATGTAATCAAGATTTAAGATATGTTTTATAAATTACTATTAAATATTAATAATTTTATTACTTATTTTGTTGCCTTATTTATCGTATGTTTACTTATATATGTAATATATAAAATATTTATATTAGAAAATGATCTTTATGTTATTAACGATAAACTCGCTAAAATTGAATTAGAATATAGTGGAAATACTGAAGTTATTTATGGTAATAATAATCATAATCATGTACAATCACAAAAAGGAAGAAATTATGATATTAATATGAATGAAATAATAATGAATACTGTTTTCTCTGATAATAATCCTATTTCAACATCAATGGAATCAACTAATATAAGCGAAGTCGATATTATTGATATTGATAAAATGATATTAAAAGAAGATCCAGTTGAAATTCTTGAAAATACATCACCAATATTTGATTTAAAGAAAGAGGTAATTAATGATGACAAGGAATCAATAATAAGTACTAATGCAAATACAAAAAAAAAGTTATTAAAATTAAATCTTGATCGACTTAAGGAAAAATGTAATGAATATGAACTATCAACTGATGGCACAAAAGCACAACTAATCGAACGCATCCTCGAAAAAGAACAACAATTGGAAGGACAAAAATAGGAATTTCCAATTCTTGCCCAACCCATGCAACCTAGGCCTTCTCATCAGGAACCTCAACAACCACATCGACAACCTGATGTGGCGAAGTGACATCAATACAAGGCCTAACAACCATATTTCTTCTCCTTTCAAGGCACCAATGGTACAAACAGATACAGAAGCAAATGCACACGAAATAGAGAATGAAGCCAACAATAATCAAATTACTGATAAGCGACGAGCTAGAATAATCAACAGCGCCAATAACGGTAACATTAGTCATATTCACCATATTTCAATATGCCAATTTTTGTTGTTAAGTTAAAAATCATTATTTATTTTTTTATTTTCAAATTAATACATTTTTGAATAAATGTAAATAAAGAATTATAATGATCTTTATAATTATGGATAATAATTTTGATTTAGGATTAATTAAAATACCATTATCTATATTTAAAGAAGTTTATGAATCCCATTGCGATTTTAATAATGAGACATTAGAAAAAAAAGCACAAGAACTGGTATCAACATATAATTGTTTTATTTCTAATTACGATGCTAAAAGTCTTTGGGAGAAAAAGAAAATAATTGCTGCACAAAAGAAACACAATAAATATAATTCAAATGGTTCAAATAATCAAGGTAATTCATCGACAAGAACTCGTCCATATGTATTATTAATTGATTTAAATGATGATGTAAAATACAAAAAGGAATTTACATCATTTTTGAATAAATTAACAGACATTAACAAAGAAGTTATTTATAATAAAATTACTTTATTTATTAAAGTATTAGATGAAAATAAATTAAATTCATTATTTGATATACTCATTAATTTTATTAAGGTATCATCAAATAATATTTATATTGATGTTCTTTATCTATTTCCTGATACTTATATAAATTATCATATTAATAATTATTGTAAATCTTTCATTAATAATAAAGATTGGTTACCAAATAAAGATTTTTTAATAGATAATAAAATTCTTTATAATAATAATAATTATGATAATTATTGTAAATTTGTTAAAGTTAAGAAACAATCAATTTCAATTTTAAAGGCGTTGATTAATATAAATAAAAGATTAGATCACAATGAATTTCTTGCTTTAATTATAAATGATATCAGTGAATCAATTGATAATTATATTCAAGATAATCAATTTAAACACATAACAGAATTTTTATTAGATCAAATTATTTTAATTCTTGATTCATCAAATAATGAAACTATTATAATGAAAATTAAAAATTATAAATTAGATAATTTAGATTATTCAACTAAATTTAAAATTTTAAAAATCACTGAAAAATATTAATAGTTATTATCTAATAGATAATGAATACAGTTAATTGTCCTGATAATAAAATTTATAATCCAAAAACGAAAAGATGTGTTTTAAAAACAGGAACAATAGGAAAACAATTAATGTCAGGTACAAATAAAAATAAAAAAACTAGTGATGTTAAAAGATGTCCTAGTGACAAAATTTTAAATCCAGTAACAAAAAGATGTATATCTAAGAAAAATCCTGTTGCTAAAATATTACTTTCTTTAAAGAAACCTGAATATAAGAAACCTGAATATAAGAAACCTGAATATAAGAAACCTGAATATAAGAAACCTGAATATAAGAAACCTGAATATAAGAAACCTGAATATAAACCTCAAAAAAAGAATTTTAAATATGAAATCATTCAACATTTAACAGAAATTAAAAATTATTTACTTCAACAAAATGAATATTATAAAGTCAAAGCTTATTCAAATGTATTGACACAATTATATGGATATAAAACACCTATTTATACATATGATGATTTTACTAATAATATTAAAGCAGGTGAAAAAATAAATGCAAAGGTTAAAGAGTTAATTGATACTGGTATCATTAGATACGAAGAGAAAAATATTAAAAAAGATGAAATTTATTATTTTAAAGAAGCTTTAAAAGATGTTTATGGTATTGGTCCTTCAAAAGCAAATGAATTAATTAAAAATGGTATTAAATCAATTGATGAATTAAAGAAAAATCAACATTTACTCAATGATAAACAAAAAATTGGATTATATTATTATAATGATATTAAAAAAAGAATACCATTAGAAGAATTTATTAAACATAAATTAGTTATTGAAAAATATTTGAAATCTAATAAATTCACTTATGATTTTGTGGGCTCATTTAGAAGAGGTAGTGATACTATGGGTGATATTGATATATTAATGATGGAGAATCCAAATTTTAATTTGAAAGAATTTGTGCATAATTTAGCAAAAATTAATTATGTTATAGAAATACTTGCATTAGGTTCAAATAAATTCATGGGTATTTCTAAAATTGGTAATAATCCTGCAAGAAGAATAGATATCCTTATTGCACCAAGAGAAGAATATTATTATTCTCTTTTATATTTCACTGGTTCTGCTGATTTTAATGTTGGTTTTAGAAATTATGTTAAAACAAATTATAATTTATCGCTAAGCGAACATGGTTTAAAAGGAAAACTAACAAATCCTCCAATTATCAATAGTGAAAGAGATATTTTTAACTATTTTAAAGTCCCTTATTTAGAACCTCGAGATAGAAAGATATTTATAAATCCTAGAAAATAATATTTGCAATAAAATAGAATAATATTATAGAATGAATTTCAATGTTGCATATATAATGAAATTACTTTATTCATTATTAGTGGTAATTTTATTAGTCCTTGTATATACCTATATAACCTCTCTTGAGCAAAAAGGTTGCGAATGTGCCATGACTCGTGATAATAATTTCATCAAAGGTTTTACCCTATTTGCTATAATTTACCTCATATTCACTGCTTTTGTTCCTGAAGAAACCATTAAAGATGTTGTAGGACCAGGTATCGTATTTTTATATAAATTCATAGATCTCATATTTGTTCTTGTATTCATTTATTATATTTATGTTGTTTTCCGCTATACTCGTTATTTAGTTGATGAGAAATGCAAATGTTCAGTTGATATGCGTCGCGAAATTATAATGATAGGATCATTAATTGAATTAGTACTTCTTGTTATTTTATTCATTCTTGGTGTTGTAACTATAACTATTATGTCTGTTCTTTTCACTGTTGTAAGAACTGTAAGTGAAGAAGTTGATAATGCCCGTAATGCTATTCGTGATCCAATTGGTTCAATTTCTAATATACCAAATGCATTAAAAAAAGAAATGAATGATATAAGTTCTTATGTTAGCAAAACTAGCCAAGAACTTCGCAAGATTGGCAATCGCAAATCTAAAAAACTATTTGAACCTGCTACTTAAATATTAAGTGTTCTTTTATTTTTTCCTCTAGTTGATTTTTTTAATATATTAAGATCAGTAGCATCTTCTATAATTGAAGTAATTTCTTCATCACTAATTGACAAAGTCTCTATTCTACTATCATCATCTAAATGTGGAGTTATTTTATTATGAACATTATTAATTACATTCATAATATCTTTTTGTGGCTGATTTGACGGTGCCATCCCTCCCATTTTTGGACTATTGTTAAATGGTGGTGGAGTATTTAAACCTCCAAATAGATTTCCAATCATTCCAAATATTCCACCTGCTCCTCCGCCACCTCCATTATTATTACTACCTCCGTTTCCATTACCCATTGTAGGTCTTTGCGGTTGTGATGTATCGATACCTGTATTTTTATATACAAATTGTTTTGCGGCTGCACTTTGAAATTGTTTCATTAATTCCGGATTTGCCTTAAAAACCTCTTCTACCCCTGGAATTGAACTTTCTTTAAACATCTTTGATGTTAAATGAAACATGAATGCACTTCCGGTAAGACTTATAAATAGTCGTAATTCAGGTGCCATTTTCTTTCCTTTTGCCTTATATTTTTCATGAAGTTCTTCAAAAATATCATCATAATCATTAATATTATCATGAACTTGTTCAGACCAACCATCAAGTTTAATAGCAAAAGGATCATATCTTGTATTTAAATATTCAGTTCCTGTGACAAATGCCATTAACATTTTTCTTTGAAATCTAACACTTGCATCAACATCTCTATCTCTAACTATTTTTTCATATTCTTGTTTCATTTCATTCAAATCACTGTTCATATTATAATTATTTGGAATTACATAACCTTTTGCTTCAAGTCTATTTAATTGATATAAGATCTCTCTTTTTTCTTTTATAATATCTCTTTTTTTTTTGACAACTCCCTGTTCACTATCATTAGATGCTAAACTTTCATCTTCATCTCCTTCTTCATCACTATCATCATTGCCCTCTTCATCGCTATCATCATCTTCTCCATCTTCATCACTATCATCATCTTTACCTGATTTTTGATAATTATCTTCATTATCATCTTCTTCATCCTCATCATCATCGTCATCATTTAGAACTATCTTAGGTTTTCTCATAAAATTAGCATTATTATTATTATCGGTATTTTGTTTAAAAATTTTAGGTGGTGGCATTGAATGTCTATTTCTATTATTTTTACTATTACTTCTACTACTTGATGCACTTGATAATGATGATAAAGATGAGGCAATAGAAGCTACTTCATTACTAATTTTATGTTTATTAAATAACAGATCAGATCCTGTTATTTGTTTTTTATTATTAGCATAATTTTCTTCTAATAAATCATTCATCTTATCTTTAATTAAAAATTATATGTTTATATCCATTATATAAACGAATTAAAATAACCAACTAAACCAACCAGTATTATTTACTCTAGTATCAATTTTAACTCCCATTCTAGGAGTATCTTCTAAATTAGTACGATGATAATTATATGCTAATGGTTTTATTTCAACCTTTTTTACATTAGCGTTCAAATTGTCATTTTTAACTTTTTCTTGTAAGTTTCTAATATATGCTTGTTCTAGTTCTTTCAATTTATTGTCAATTAGTTGTGTTTGATCTGTTGGACATTGTGTTACAATACCAGTATTATTTAATCCAGATAAATAATAATAACTGTATTTAGTTAATTTATTGATTTCATCTAATGGTAATGCATATTTATAATAAATAAAGTTGTATAAATCCATATTAATTGATCCCCCTTTATTAATAATTACCGGTGTTGATCCCAATTTTACTCTAAATGATTCAGTATTTTTATAAGTAAATTTTAATTTATTTATATAAAGATTTATTTCTGATGTCGTGTAAACTAAACACATAACAAGTAAATCATTATTCATTATATTAGTTTTATCAAGATCATTTATAAGACCTTTATAAACTTCCTTACCAATTGTAATAATAATATCAAAATTATTTTTTATATTTTTCATTATATTTATATTTATTAATGATGTTGAATATTCAAGTGTTTGAGGATTTATAGTTTCAGTATTTCCGGTCATTTCAAAAATAATATTATTTTGATTAGTAATATCCTTAACTTTGCCACTTATTATCATAGTAAATTCAGAAATTTCATTTGAATTCACATTATTTGCAAAATAAAAACTCTTAGGACCGTTTAATTCAATAGTATTTATATTTGCACCTACAGCTCCATCTTTATTTATATCATTTGCAATAAGATTTATATTATTATTATATGTAAAATAATGATATTTATTATCCTCAATTCCTATAGTTTTTTCTAAATCAATTTCATACCATCGTCTTTCTGTATTTGAAATCTTTTTTAAATCATTAAATGTATTTATACACATATATTTATAACTTTTATAAGGGATAAATTTAGCATCTGTTAAAGTTCCTGTTGTTGATATTGGAACTATTCCAGTCGATCCTTGTACAGGTATTGCTGATTGAATTGTTGTATTTGTTGAAGGAGACAATCCATTTAAGGCATTAATTGCTACAGATGATGTACCACTGGTAAATGTTTCCTTTTTAAGTTTCTGAATTGAAAAATAATTTATTATTAATAATGTTATTAAAAACCCAAGAAAAAATGCTAAAAGTTTTATATACATAATATCCTTAAAATTATATAAGAATTAATTTAATATGTAAAACCATATATATAAAATGTCTTCAACTGATGATAAAAATAGTGTTTGTTCCGAAAAAGAAGAAGAACTAGAAGTAAAAGATAAAGAATCTGATGTTCCTCTCCGTAAAAAAAAAGTTCTTAAAAAAGTTGTAAAATATGTAATCGGTAATGAAGATAATAGTGAAGAAGATAAAGAAGAAGATGAAGACGGTGATGAAGAAGAAGATGATGAAGAAGAAGATGATGAAGATGAGGAAGAAGACGACGATGAAGAAGATGATGATGAAGAATTTGATCCTACTATCATTCAATATGAATTATTTAAAAATTTTCTTGTTGATGAAGAAGGAAATAATATAGCAACTCATCTTGGTGGAATTGCTCATGAACTCCGACGACTAAATAAGATTTTATCCAAGAAATGAAATTAGGCAAGATTCATTTGCAATTTAATTTTACTGTAATTATACATGGTATCTTCGGCATCAGCAACAGGCAAAACAGATTCTTTAAAAGCATAAAAACTTGGGTTGCCACGAACACGATCTCTTAAGGTTTTTAACGGACAAAAATCTTTAGTTTCATAAACATAATTATTATCATCTAATATTAAAACAAAAGGAGATACAATTTTTTTTAAACCTTCTGGATTATAATAAGAATTTGGAAAATTAAAACGAATATCAATAATACCAGTATTACTTATTTCATAAATATTCTTTGTTTTTTCAAATGCTATTTCTTGACAAGGAAATGGTAATGCTGTACCTGAATAAGAACTTCTAATATCAGGTGGATTTGGTGCAACAATTGTTTTTCTACTATAAGAACCTGGATTTCTTAAATTACCTTTAATAATCATATATTTATCTTCTCGAAACACTCTGCAATTTATTTTATCATCAGTTATTGCTATTATTTCCATTATATCTCTATTATAATTATAATAATTTAAAATGACATAGTAGTTCCCAATCCATGATAGTTAGTTTCTTTAGTATAACAACTTACATTATCACAATAAACTTTAAATTTATTATCTAATTCTGGGGTTTTTTCATTAATTAATTCCCCACGATTACATGGAATACACGGTAACATTTGATTTAAAACCATTTGTCTATTTTCCTCCATTATTTTTTCTGAATTTCTTTGTAAAAATATTCTTTGTTCATAACTGGAATTAGGCAAATTATTTTTGTTTAATAAATCAGTTAAATAAGCATTTCTGGCACAACGCGGTTGATAATCAGTAAATGCGCGTCCATCTTCCATCTTTAAAGGACAATTCTTATTATCATATGTAGCACTACAGCAACTCATATCTATTCTAATTATAAACATCATAAAAAAAATTACATTTCATGTTCATAACATAAATTATGAATAGTTAATTGTTCAGTTCTTCCTACTCTTTGAGCTCTTCCAATTGCCTGTTGTTTATCAATTCCCATTGAATGATAAATAATGACATCGGTTGCATAATTAATATCAATACCACTTCCTGCATATTGTGTGTTTAATAAAATTATTTTAATTTCACCTGATTTAAATTTTTCTAAAACATTCATCATATGTGATGTATTCCCTTTTAAAAATTCAAATTTAATATTATTTTCAACCATTTTCATTCTAATATTTTCAAATCCATTATCATTTTTAGTAAAAACTAAAAATCTTCCATTTGGTTTATTATTAATAATTGATATAAATGTATCTTCTTTTGCTAAAACTTCTTCTTTATATTCATCTTTAGTTTTATTTACTATTGCTATTAAATTATTAAAACTAGGAATTGCAGTTCTACAATAGGGACAATTACTATTTTTTTCAATCCATTTCATAATACATCCACCACAAAATAAATGGGTGCATTCTAACATAATTGGATTTTTAACTGTATCCATACAAATAATACAATTATTGGTTGATAATGATTTAATTCTTTCTGCTAGATCTTCAATTTTTTCAATTTGGATTTTAATTTCAATATCCAACTTCTTTAATTTCTGCTGTTTATCTTCAATTGGAATATCTAGATCATTTATATATTCTCTTTCTCTTTCTTTATTTTTAAGATCCTTCTTCATTTCTTTTGAAATTAATTCAATGATATTATCTTCAGTTTCATTTTTACCTCCCAGTTCTCTAATAGCACCTGCAAAATCATTTGCATTAATTTTATCCATAACAGAACTATTTAAAAATTTTCGCGCAATTAAATAATTAGATGGCAATTTACATAAATAATATTTTTCAATAGGTTCTGGAATATCAAAACTATTTTTAATAAAATTATCACTATTTTTAACCAATATTAAATTAATCATATAATCATTTAATAACTCACGAATTCCCATTGTATAATAAGTACTATTATATCCCTTCAATAAATCTTGATAAGTACCAGAAATAAACCACAAATAATAAAAATTAAGATGTTGAGGTAATTTTGATAAGATATCATGTGCTTCATCAATCATTATTCTTTTCCAATGCTTAATTAATTTAAAATTATTGAAATAATCACAAAATTGTTTAAAAGTAGTATTTTTAATTAAAACTAAATCAAAACTTTCAAAATAATCTAGAATTTCTTCATGATTTTCACCTGTATATTTTGGAATATTATTTTTAATAAAAGTCATGTTAGTAATTGATAAAATTTTTAATTTAGTATTTTTTTTAACTGTTTCTTCCCATTGAACAAAAACTGGACCTCTTGGTACTATTACCAATGTTGAATTAATTATATTTGAATTTCTTTGAATTAATTTATTTTTATAACTAATACTCAAATAATTATATGATCTGTAATTATTATTGAATGTCTTAATTAAATTTGGATTTATATGAATATTATTTAGATCATTTGATGCAATTAATGATAATGCTAATAATGTTTTACCATAACCTACCTTATCTCCAAGAATACCAATATTAGTTCCAATTTTTATATCAATTAACTCATCATTATTTGTATTTGTATTTAAATAGCAATTATGAATTTTATAATTTAATTCTCCACTATTTTCCATTTCAATTGCCTTATTAAGTGATGTTAATTGATGAGGTTTTAATTTCATTGAAATCTTATCAGGTTGTGATGCCAATTTATTAGTCGAGTCTAATTCAAGACCATAACAATATGAGGTCATATCCATAGAATCCATTTCTATTAATAATATTTGCTATTTTTTATATATATATCAATAAATTTATATAAGAAAATAAAACCTACTTCTTTATATAAAATGGAACCAGAACAATTACAAACAGAAACTAAGCCTCAAAAGAAGAAGGTTGTTATTGGATTACCAGGTGATCATTTCAGTTCTAAATTTTTGATATCTTGGACAAGTGCTTTAAATGTTCTTTGGGAGAGTCAAAAATATGATTTAATAGTAAGTCCAGGTGTTAGTTCTTATGTTACATTTGCAAGAATGCAAACATTAGGATTAGATGTTCTTCGAGGTATTCAACAAAAACCATTTAATAATTTAGATTTTGATGTATGGGTAACTATTGATAGTGATATTATTTTTAGTCCTCAACAATTAATTGATCTAATTGAATCAACTGAAATTCACCCAGTTGTTAGTGGCATGTATAGAATGTCTAATTTAGTTCAATATCCAATTGTAAAAGATTGGAATACTGATTATTTCGTTAAAAATGGAACATTTGAATTTTTGACTCCTGAATTTGTTGACAAATGGAAACAAGAAACCGGACTAAAATATCTTCCTGTTAATTATACAGGTTTAGGTTTTTTTGCAATGAGACGAGATGTATTGAGAAAAATGACTTATCCCTATTTTAATGCTGATATGCAAGAAATAATTAGTGATGATGGTCAGATCTTAAGAGATCTTTGCTCTGAAGATGTAGCATTTTGCAAAAATATTCAAAAGACTGGAACGCCAATTGTTATTAATACTGATCTTAGAGTTGGACATCATAAATTAATATCCATATAAAAAATAAATATGACTGTTAATTTTGATGTTACTATTTATAATTATATCTTATTGCTATTTTTAATTATAATTGTTGGATATTTTTCATTAAAATATCTCTTTTTTATTTTAATTGGATTTTTATTGGGTGTTTATATAACTTATTATTATTTAACTTAACAATGACCACACATATAAATAATATCATCATTTAGTGAATATAAATCATTATAATTTTTATAATTATGATTATGCAAATTTATTTTTTCTGCTTTTTCCTTTAAAATTTGAAGGTTATTGCTATTTAAAAAAGTTATTAAATCATTTTTAAGATCTAATCCTAATTCTTCAAATGATTTATAATCATCTAAATTAACTATCTTTGTATATCCCCAAAATAATTCATCAGATATTTGAATTATTTTAATCATTATTATTATCATTATTATTAAAATCTCTTAAATCTATTACGAAACCCACCATATTTGAATAATGATGACATATATTTACTTTTATCTGTAGATTTAGCATTTATAGTACTTGTAATAGGAGCACTACTTGATTTAGTACCACTAGTACCACTGGTACCACTGGTACCACTAGTACCAATAGTACCACTGGTACCAATAGTACCACTGGTACCACTAATAGTACTAGCAGTACCTGTTGTTTTTATTGTAGATGAAGAAGGAACAGTTGACGATTTAACAGTTGAAGAAACAGGAACGGTTGATGATGGAACGATTGAAGAAGCAGGAACTGTTGAAGAAGAACCACTGAATAATGAAAAAATCAATACTATTAATATCACAATTATTAGAACTGCTAAAATTCCAATACCTATATAAATAAAAATTTTAATTTTATCTCTTTTATTATCAATAGGTTCTATAGTTTCTTTATTTTTTTCAGACATTTTCTATAACACTAAACGAAAAGAAAAATAAATAGATTTTAATAAAATAGATATGTCTTTAAAATCAATTGATGTCACTAGATGGAAAAACTATAATCAAAGTGAAAAACATAAAATAAATATTTTTGAAGATGACAGTATTGAAGATGGAATTAATAAAATTGCCGTGAGTATTAATGGTAAAAGTAGATTTTATGTTTGGAATTCAAAATTTCCAAATTTATTATATTCTATAGAAGACATTAAATGGAAGGGTTTTAATAATAATCCTCTTAAATCTGAAGACAGAACAAATGATATTATTAAACAACCAATTATTTATAAATTTAATTATGGTTTATGTTATTTTAATAATATAAATATTATTTTTGAAGATGATTTTAAAGATCTTAAAAATAATCGTTATTATTTTACTGAAAAGAAATTTAAAACACTTGATGAAATCAAAAAACGCGAAAGTAAATTAATTGATCTTTTAAATAAAGAAACTAAAGTAACTGAAAGTCGTGTTAATGTTCATCGTTATGAATTAAGTTCAAAATTAACTAAATATCAATCTTTAGCAGATGTTTATGATAAATTAAACACCACAGATTTTATTCAATATATTCAATGGGTTAATGATAATTTTACATTGGTTCATAAATTACATATATATCATACACTTTCAAGCAATAATTTAAAAAATTGGACCAATATTGATAAAATAACAGAAACAAGATGTATTAATTGTTATTGTCCACTACCTTCAACCTCCAATAGTTATGCTAAAATAACTATCTATAATGATATGAAAGTTACCATTAATTTTATTTTGGATTTAAGAAAAAATTTAACTTTAGATTCCATTGAAAAAATAATATTTTTAACTTCTGAAAATAAAAAAACTGAAAGAAAAACAATACAAGAATATTTAGAAACTTCTTTATTAGAAAAACTTAATTTTACTCCTGTTTCCATTAAAGTTTATAATTATGTCAGTATATCTGATGTTTCTTTTGATAAATTAGCAAAAAATATTTCAAGTTATCAAGATATATTTAAATCTATAAGTAAAAAGAAATCAATTAATCTTATCTATAAGCGAAGTTCTAATTTTACAACAGATTTCTTTGATTATAATATTTATGTTAGAAATCGTTTAATTCTTGGTGTTGATCGTAATGAAATTATTGAGGAATTAGTAACTTTTAATTTTACAACTGATGAAGCAAATAAAATGATCGATCAGGAATTAGATTTTTTATATGAAATGGAACAACAAAAAATAAAAGCAGATATAATTGAACAAAAAGTACATACAATTGTGATTATTAAACAAAGTAAATCTGGATTTGATATAATTATTCACAATATACCTAATAAAAATGAATTAAGATATTTAACTTTATGGTTGGAAAAAATAATAAGTAGTTCTCAAGAAAAACTTACTGCAAAAGAAATGAAGAAAAAGAATGTAATTATCAAACCAAAAAGACCTTCTCCTCCTTCTACTCCCTCTTTATCTGATGATGAACTTGATTTAGGTAAAATAAGCTATTCTTCATCAAGATCATCTGGAGGTGCAATGAATAAAGATAAAGAAAATCAACGATATAAAATTACTTTATTGCAAAATACTGATAAAGAATTGTTTGGTGAAAATTATTCAAGAAATAAATGTCAAAAGAAAAATCAACCACTTGTTATTACTAAGGAAAAAAGAGATCAATTAATTAAAGATGGCAAATATTATGTTGATAATGAACTTTATTATGGTAGCAAAAAAGACAAAATGAATTATTATATATGTCCTCGTTTATGGTGTAAAGTTTCAAAAGTTCCTGCACATCCTGAAACAGGAGAATGTCCTATACCAGATGAAGATAAAATTGAAAGTTTTTTTGATAAACCAAATGAAATTGGAGTAAAAAGATATGTTCAATTAGTTAAACCAAATAAAAATGATATTTGTGCTCCTTGTTGTTTTAAAAAACCATCTAAACCACAAGAACTCAGTAAATGTAAAAATTATGAAACTTATGATCCTAAAAATGCACTCATTGCTAATATTGATGAAAAAGATGATACTTATTTAATTACTACAAGTGCTCCAATTGATAATAAAAGATATGGTGCAGTTCCAAGACAATTACAAGAAATTTTAACTGTTCCTGGTGCAAATATAAATGAAAATGATAGTGATAATGATAATGATAATAATGATGAAGATAATGATAATGATAATAATAATAAAACAAAAACTAAAAAAGGTAAAAAAAAGGAAACAAAAACTAAAAAAGGAAAGAAAAAAACAGAAAATAAATTAAATGGTATTATTGTTCGTAGAGGTATTATTCATAAAGCAACTACTAAAGAAAAAAATATTCATACTGATAGTTTAATGTTTGCATTAGTTTATTTATTAGGAAATGATAATTTTGATGATGAAAAAACATATAATAAAAAACTAGCTTTAATGAGAGATATTGAAAATAAATTAGATTTAATTACTTATTTAAGTTTGGAAAATGGAAATGTTTGTAAAGCTTTTATGGATAAATTACCTATAATACCAAGCGAAAATATTAAATTAATTTCTGAACTTAAGAGTTATTTAGCTAAATTTCCACAAATAGATAAATTATATAACCTTGATTTTTCAAATGATTATAAATTATCTAGATTTTTAGCTATTTTCAAAAGTTACAAAAAATTTTTGAATTATCTAAGCTCAAATGATTATTCAATGTCTAAAAGTGCTTATTTTATGTATGCTATGATAAGTATTATTTATAATAAACTTTTAGTTATATTTGAAAAAAATAATGATAATATTGAAGTTTTATGTCCATATTATACTTCATTTGATGATCTAATTGCTATCATGGAAATTAACCCTGAAGTAATAGTTCTACTTAAAGAAGGAAAGTATTATGAACCTATTGAACTTCGCTATAAAAATAAAGAAACTAATAAACATTTTAAATTAAATGACTATCCTAAATTAAAATCACTTATAAGTTCGTGTAGTACTGATAATAAAACTTATGAATTAAATTATAAGATTTATAGAGATATTTACGGTCTCAATAATTGGATAAAAACTAAAGTTGTTTTTAATAATTATTCTAAATTTGTTTTTGAAACTATTTTAATTAATAATGATCTAACTATTGAACATTTCTTAACAAAAGAAGGAATACTTATTACAATTGATAAAATAGGTATTAGTTTTTTACCTAGAATTATTAAAGATTTAGATATTAAAAAGATTGCTTTTTATGATGATTATGTTAATAATTCATATGAAATTAATATAACTCTTAAAGATCTTGAAACATTTAAAAATAAACTTGAAAGTCTTAATATTAAATATGATATTGGTATTATTGATAGTGATAAACCTCAAAATGAAGGTACTAATAAAATTAATCAAATATATAGAATTTTAACTATTTATCCAAAAGAACTTGGAAATACAGATATAATTCATTCACGAATTGAAGATGATCTTTATTTATATGATAAATCAAATCATATGGAAAATAAAAAATGGTTTCAATTACAAATGATGGTTTTTAAGACATTATTAAAATATTTAGATAATAATGATTATAAATTAAAAGAATTATTAGATTTACCTAGAATTGATTATATTAATAAAATGATGGAATTATTTAAAAATAATCCTGATAAAAATAAAATTAGAATTATAATTGAAGAAATACCAATTTATAGTATTAATCATATTAAAAATTATCTTAATAAAATGATTCTTTATTATAAATATAATTTCTTAGATCCTAATATTCAAACTGATGAAAAACATAATCAATTCTTATTTTCACAAGTTGCAATTAAAAATGGTACTATTCCTCCTGAAATAATGAATTATCATAAATCAGCACCAAATGTCAACTTTAATAAAGTTAATTATAATGAAAAAATATTTAATTTAACAAAAGATGTTAGTGAAGAAATTATTGAGGTTCCAACATTAATGAAAGGTAATTTTAGACCTTTAAATAGTAAATGGGTTATGCATAAGAAAAGTGCATGGTATCAAATGCAATATCTTAAAACAATTGATTATAAACTCGATTATTTCTCTGAATTTTTTGAATGGTATTCAGAATTGATTAATATTAAAACACCTTATGAAACTTTATTGGATATATCAATTCAAAAATTAAAGGATTTTAAAAATAATGAAGTTATTATGAAAACTCTTTTTAAAGATAAATCAATATTTAATCAATTTGTTAAATATAGCAAACTTAAAACTTATAATGTAAATTCTTATTGGGAAAAATATTATTCTAAAATAAGCAATGCTGAGAGGCTTGAAATCATTGAAATGTTCAATAAAAAAGGGTTTTATGTTAATGATTTAATCCTTTTAACTATTACTCAAATATTAAATATATCAATATTAATTATTCATCGTGCTATTTATGGTAGTGTTAATATTGAAGATGTTAGAGGTGATCTCAGAGATCTAGTATTATCATCAACATTTATGAAAGCACCTAATAATTATACTAATAGACCTTTCCTAATTTTCTATAAAAATACTGATGATTTAACCAAATATTATTTAGTTTTAAATAAAAATATTTTACCTATTTCTACAAAAAGTCTTTATTTGAAATTAGATGAAATTCCTCAAGAATTCAAAGAACTTGTTGATGAACATATAAAACTAAATGAAATGGAAAATGATAAATAATTATAAAAATGAATTAAATAAAATTTTTAACATATCAATATTATTTTTATATTTTTTCTTATATTCATTTGTATTCTTATATGAATATCCATTTGATGCCATTATATGCAAATAGTTCATAATATATTCTATTTTTGTTTTTCTATGTTTACCTTTATTTTCATCAATATAAGTAATCATTGTTTCTGATATATTTGACATTAACTTTGGATATATAAATTCATCTAAGAGTTTTTCCCAATAATTGAATCCTACATGAACTTTTGAATAGTTATCTCTCAAACTTTTCTTAACTATCAATTGATTATTTTTATTTTCAAATAATTTATCACAAAAATATTTAAATGCATCTGTATCATCTCTTGTTACTATTTTATAAACAATGTCTTCTTTAATATGAGTAATATCAAAAATGATCTTATTTTCCTCTTTATTGTAATAAATAAGATTTATATTAATTGTGTTATTTATATTATTATTGTTAATTTGTGTTATTGGAACAATAGTTAAATTATTATTTTCAATTTGCGTTAAGCTCAAATTCGAATTATCATTATAAATAGATGTTAAGCTCAAATTCGAATCATTTAAATTATCATTGTCAATTGGTACCAAGCTCAAATTTGAACTATTATTTTTAATTTTACATTTTTTTAAATGAACTGCTTTAGCACTACTAAATGAAAATATACGATGGCAAATGAAACATTCTAATGAATTTATGACCCCTTTACATTTTTCAAAATGTTTATTTAAATAATATTTTGATGATAAAGATTTACCGCATTTATCGCATATATTAGTATTATTAGCATTATTAAAATCATTGTTAGCATTATTAAAATCAATGTTAGTATTATTAAAATCAATGTTAGTATTATTAAAATCAATGTTAGTATTATTAAAATTATTGTTAGTATTATTAAAATCAATATTAGCATTATTAAAATTATTTATGTTATGCTTTCCATGTATATGTCGATTAAGATTATATTTTTTATTTGTTTTATAATTACAATAATTGCATTGAAATATAACTGATGTCATTATAATTATTTTTTATTATAATAAAATAATTCATTTTTTCTTTATATTGCTCATTAGTGAGCAATTCAAAATTCTGATGTATATTTTATTTAATTTTTAATTAAAATGACACCATAAAAAATGCTCATGAGTGAGCAAATGAGCAATAAAAAAATGTGTGTGTGTGTTTTTTTTATATTGAATTTTTTAAAAAAAATTTTAAAGACGATAAAATTTTTACAATTAAATTAATTTTTCTTTTTAATTATTTTATAAATATCCAGATTACCTAATTTAAACTACGATAGTAATTATCTGCATCATTACAAGTATCACAAACTTTAGCTCTAATAAGTGTGCCATCTTTGCAATAGTAATCAATAATTATGTAAACATTGCCAAATTTAATAATAACATCACAATAATCATATTCAATTATGTCAAAGTTATTGTTAAATTTTGCAATAAAATTTGCAAATCCATTTTTACCAGTTTCGGAAATGAGATCCATATAAAGATCAATTGTTGAATAATAGTAATAACAATCAGTAATATTATTATTAATCATTTCATAAACTTCATTGATAACTTTTTCAAATTCACTATTGATAACATACATATGATAGTTTGAGTTTTCCATAATAATAAAAAATTCAAAATGAATTTCAATTTTTGAAATGACAAAAATGCTGTCATTTTTATAAACAACTACCTAAGCTACTCAAAACAAACTTCGATAGTAGTTATCGGCATCCTCGAGAGACTCACAAACCTTCGCACGAAAGACGGTGCAACCATTGCAACGGTAATCAAACACGACAAATACATCACCAAACTTAACAGTAGCATCACCATAATGATAACTGATAATTTCAAATGCATCGTTAAAAACTGCAATGAAATCCGCAAAACCCTCCTGACCAAATGCTTCAATGATGCCCATTTCGAGATACGCACATTTATGAGAAAAACAGTTCATCTCCCTCTTATCAACCATTTCATATACCTTCTCGATAACATTCTCAAATTCACTTTCAATGTCGCACATGTCAATCTGACTATAAGCCATGATATCCGCATCTTATGAATTTGATCTGAAAATCATTTTTTTAATAGACATGGATTAAAAATAATACAAAAGTAATATTATAGAAATGACAAAAAATGCTGTCATTTTTCACTGATCAAATTAGATTTCCATATAGAACTCATCGGCATCTTCGATATCATTGAAGATCTTTGCATTAAAGGTTGTGATAGATCCATTGACCTTATAATTAAGCACAACAAAGACACCGATATATTCAAATATGACCTTAGCAATATCAGAGCGAATCACATCAATGTTATCACTGAAGCAAACAATGAATTCTCCAAGTCCTTCTTCACCACATTCCTCAATAAGACCAACATTAACATTTTCAAGATTCATCGATAATTCATAAGAATCATGAGAATCAATCATATCAAAGATAGCATCAAATACTGTGTCAAAGTCACAATAGATATCTTCCATTTTGAAGTGGACAATTATAAAAATAAAGTAAATTAATCATTTTTATCCTTAAATAAGATAATATTAAATACAAATTTAAGTATTATTTGAATCAATATAAATAACCATAATATATTTGAAAAATAACACCACATTGTACCCCAAGTTTTATATTTCCAATAGAAATACAAACTAAAACCTAAAATAATAACTGTTGATAATATAATTAATAAATTTTTGCTTAAAAACACAGGTATTAAATAAAAACTAAGCCCAATAATTATCCAAATAATTGGAATATCTAACCAATACCAAATTAAATGTTTATTTTTACCTTTTTTCATGCTAAAATTTACTTTAGGTAATTGGACAATAGCAAATATCAGCAATAATATAAATATCAATGATAATAAGATTTTTTTTGTTTTTTCATCAGGATAATAATAATTTAATAATAATACTTGTATTATTATGATGATCATTCCAATAATACTTAAAAATCTATTGATTTTAGCATTATCATAATATGTCCATGCAAAAAACTCAAGTAATTGCATAGAAGTTATTGATAATAAAATTAGAATAACATAATTTGGTATAATTTTAGTATAATAAGCTAATATTGCTATTGTTATGCCAAATATAAAGGTTTTAAGTGAAATTGAAGCATTATAACACATATATCTATTATACAACTCCAAAAATAAGTTTATTGATTGTAGTATTAACACAAAAAAGTCTGTGCAAAATTATACCTATTATAAAAGCAATTATTACTGTTAACCAAATATTTAAATTAAAAATTTTTGCAATCATAATTGCAATTACAATAGTACCTATAACATCAACCATTGCCAAATTTAAAAAACGATATGAATGTACGCCTTCATTAGGTCTTCCAAAAATCTCACTAAATTGTTTAAACGGACAATAACTACTCATTATCTATTTAATTACTTATTTATTTTATATATAGACCAAGCTAAATAATTAGCAAATATTAACCATAATATATATGGAATCATCAAATAAACTGATATAAGATTTTTATTCGTAATAGCAAACTGAACCATTGTCATTATTGCAAATATGAGAATAATTAGAGTTAAAATTGCAGATCCTAAAATCTTCTTAAAATAGAAAAACATTGGACTATAAGAAAAATTTAAAATTAAATGAATAAATGGTATTATAAAATATCTAAAATCTTTATTATTTAATCCAAAATAATAAGCAATACCTAATAGGATATAAAGAATTGTCCATGCAATTGGAAAAACAATTCTTGGTGGATTAAATAAAGGTTTTTTTAATTTTTCATACCATTCATCCGGTTTTCCAATAGATCCTACTAAAAATCCAAAAACAATTGGCACAAATATCAATAATAAATATGGATTTATTTTCATTTTAATTTAAATAATCATAAAAATAATTTAAAATTTAAACAATCTTAATTTCCTGTTTCTTATGATTGAAACATTTATCTTTCTTAATTTTATCATCATAATTAAATGATATATCTTTTAATTCATAATCATCATCTTCTTCTTCCTCCTGTTTATCTTTATCTTCATCATTCTCATCATATTCTTCAATTTCTTGAAGATCTTTAGCAATCTTCTTGATTTTATTTTTATCAACTGATTTCATTAATTCAGCCATATATTCTTCATCTAGAACTATATCGAAATTACCTGAACCACAGTTAGGAACCTTACCTAACATAACTTGAGGTGAAATTCCTGAAATATTATCATATTCAGAGAAAATACTTCCATTAATAAGCATATCAACACTCTCCTCAAATGATGATTTACTTAAAGCACTACTAGAATTTCTATTAATTCCATGTCGATCAATAGACATTAATGAACCTTTATAAGTCATTGTGTCTATTAATAATGATAAATGTCTATAATTCATTGATCCTTCACCAATTATATTAACTAATTCATTTGCTAATGCATTTCTTGCCGCTTCAATACCTAGAATATTATGAATTTCTCTAATATCATTTGAAATAGTTCTTGTAGCATCAATATTAGGATTTGCTAATATTTCCATTAAATTTGTACCATCAGAATCAATAACCCATTCAACAATTTTATCAAAACCGCCTTTATCTTCATTATAAATTTCACTTTGCTTTTTATTTAATGAAACCTTATTAATACCTTTATAACCTTTCAATAATACTTGATAAACGATATTATGTTCCATTGCTTTAATTGCAGCAATTTCATCCTTACTTTCAATATCTTTACAAGCAAATTCAGTTAATCTAATTCTAAATATACATTCTTCAGCATTATCATCACTATAAACACAATCAATATATTTATTATAAGTTTTGTTTAGTTTTGTATAAATATCGATCATACGCAATCCATAAGTAACCATTTTTTCCTTATTAAATTTCATTCGCAATACCCAAGGTGATTTACTTCTATGTTTATTAATTGCATCAAATAGACCTTGAAATTTATTATACATTTCTAACATAGGTTGATCACGCTGAATAGTATTTTCACTATCCCAATAAATTTCACTATATTCAAGAATATCAGATAATCTAGTAATTTCAATACTATTTTTAATATTCATAGCAATAACTTTTGTTTTATCAATTCTATCATCATCATAATCTCCATTATCATTCATTTTCGGATTTACAACAGTTGCAACATCTGGTTTCATATAAATAATTAATGTAGGAGTTTTAGTTTTCTTGGTTGCACTTAAAATTTCTTTCAATCTAGGAATACCACTAGTTGCCTTTACTGCAGCTGCAGTACCTGAAACATGGAATGAATCTAGAGTTAATTGAGTACCCATTTCACCAATAGTTTGAGCAGATACAACACCAACCATTTCACTTGGTTGAGCTAATGCCTCATTAAAATACTCATATATTTGATCTACTAACCAATCAAACATTACTTTTGTAAAGTTATATTTAATAATTAGTCTCTTGGGTGACAAGAAACTTCTCAATAAGATATGAAAGAATATCATACCTTGTTCTTTATCTTTAATATAAAGATCTTCAATAATCTTCTCAATCTTATCTAAGATATAATCAGGGGTTAAATCAGTAAGTGTTGCTTTAATTCCAATCGATTCTCTTCGCTTCACAGCTGTATTAATTAATCGATTAAATGGAATTGGATAAGTAATTTTACTATTTTTCTTATTAACTTTCTTGATAATAAACATCTTATCATCAATTAAATCTTGGAAATGTTGATTAAGTCTTTCATATGTCTTACCTGTAACTTCCTTAATTACATCAGGTGTCAGATAATTATTTAATTTATCAACTTCTGTTAAATTAAATTCTTCTTCTAATTTCATAAAAGACATTTCAATAGTAGGGATAAATTGATTTTCAATTTTACAACCATCCATACCATCTTCACCATAAATATATTGAATTATAGTACCACTGGAATTTCTAACTGTATTATCATAATAAATTTTAGCATCCTCCATTGCTTTCACTAATCGTCGTTGAATATAACCTGAATCTGAAGTTTTGACAGCAGTATCAATAAGACCTTCACGACCTCCCATAGCATGGAAGAATACTTCTTGAGGTGAAAGACCACTTATAAAACTATTTTCAACAAATCCACGCGCTTCAGGACCATCATCATATTTAGTAAAATGAGGTAATGTTCTATCTGTGAATCCATATGAAATTCGCTTACCATCAACATTCTGTTGACCAACACATGCCATAATTTGAGCAATATTAGTTTCCTTGCCTTTGGATCCAGATTTAACCATGTTAAACATGCGATTTGTTTTCTCATCAATCTTTGTAAGACTGATTCGAGCAACTTCATTTGTAGTTTGATTTAAAATACCGATAATTTCTCTTTCAATAAATTCTTCATTATTGAAAATACTATTGTTTTCCAAATCTCCTTTTCGCATATCTTCAAGTTTCTTATAAGCATCCGCTTTCATTTCCTTAATCTTATTATTTAAGTCAGTATCAGTACTTTTATCAGTAACTAAATCACTGATACCAATACTGAAACCAGCAGTTAATAACCATCTACATACAAGTCTTTGCGTATTATCTAAGAATTTCTTAATTTCAATAGGACCATAATCATGATAAATTACAGGAATAAGTCCATTAGTAATATTATGAAATACTGCTTTATCCAGATTACCTCCAGTTAAAACACTATTAACAATTGTAACTTTTTGACCTGCCTTATTTTTCTCTTCAATGAAAAGAGAAGGAGGTAATATTTCTGAAAATACTTGACGACCAGTATAAGTATAATCCTTACTGGGCTTAGCTAATTTACCTTTAAAATAACTATTGCACATTTGCAAATTTGCCATTTGCTTATCGCCAACAATTGTATAATCCTTAGTTAATCTGAATGATCCAACTAAGGTATCTTGAACAACTTCAATACTTGGTTTTCCATCTCTTTGTGCGAGAATTAAATATGGCACCGCTGCCAAATCTTTTAATTCACTCATAGTTTGGATATTTTGAGGACAATGAAGATTCATTTCATCACCATCAAAATCTGCATTATAAGGTGGAGTATCAAGTACATTTAATCGAAATGTTTGATAAGGCATAATAATTACTTTATGACACATCATACTCATCTTATGTAGAGATGGTTGACGATTAAATAGAACATAATCACCATTATTAAGATGACGATGAACAATATCACCATATTTGAGTTCATTAGCAATTTTATCTAGGATATTATTTTTTTCAGGAATATTAAGATTAATAGTAGTCATTTCTTTTACTTTCTTTACATACTTAGCACCAGGCCATTTATTAGGACCATTTAAAATTAATTTTTTCATTTCATCAATATTATATTCATTTACAACTTCTTGAAAAGTAATATTCAAAGCAACTCTGATTGGAACACCTAATTCATCAATACTGATATAAGGATCAGGTGTAATAACTGAACGAGCTGATTGATCAACACGCTTTCCATTTAAATTACCACGAATACGACCATCTTTTTTTCTCATTCTATCACAAATAGATTTTAGTTTGCGACCATTTCTTTGTTGAGATGGTGCCAATCCTGGAATTTGATTATCAATAAATGTAAAGATATGATATTGAAGAACCATTGTAATTAATTTAATTGTTTCTTCACTTGCACCTTTATTGATTCTATCAATAATATTATTATTAGTTTTGACTATGTCACCTAATTTATGTGTTAAATCATCTTCTCGTCGTTGTCCATTTTCTTCAATAATACTTGGACGAACAGCAGGAGGAGGAACTGGAAGAACTGAACAGATCATCCATTCTGGACGATTCCATTGAGGATTAAAACCCATTACTTCCATATCTTCCTCACTAATTCTCTTGAAAATTCTTAGAACATCTTCTGCAGTAAACTCAAGTTGTGTTGAAGTTTCCTTTGATTTATCTTTCCATTCAGCAATAATTTGCATAGCATCTTTCTTATTATAACGATCAGGTTGTCTAGCACCACATCCGATATGCTTATCATCACCACAACTTTTAATTTTAGTAGTTGTATTACATAATTTAAAATATGCTTCCCATCGTTTTTGACGATTTTTAATTGCTAGTATTTTATTCATATCATTCTTAAGATCATCATTAGTTGTATGAGGTGAAATAAGAATTCTTGAACATCTATAGCAAATACATTTCAAAATTTTCTTTGTGATATCAAAGAACATTGCATGAAATACTGGTTTAGCAAGTTCAATATGTCCAAAATGCCCTGGACAGAAAACATTCTTTTGTTCACAAGTACTACAAATACTATTATGCTCTAATACACCCATACGAGGATCAAATAATCCTCCATTTACAGGTACATTTCCAGTATAAGTATCAGTTTTAGTAATATTAACAACAGATCGTTTTCTAATTTCTTCAGGACTTAGAATTGAAAATTGAATTCCTTTAACTTCTTGAATTTCAACTTTCTGGTCATTATATGATAACTCAGCATATATGGACATATCTATTAATTATATAAGTTAATTTTAAATATAATAATCATTTTTTATTAAAATAAAAAAAACAAAAATAATTGATTGTTCTTTTTCCAACTCATAATTCAAGATTTGAACTTATAAAACTTTTCAAAATTACCATCATGATTTTCAAGATACTTAAACCAATCAGATTTTTTGACATCATCAATATTTCTAAATAATGATGCATAAATAAACATCTCACCCTCGAATTCAATAATAGTTACTAATAATATATAATAATCACCATTGCTAATAATGAAATAATCACCATTGCAAGATTCGACCAATTTTGCATCAAAGAAATTTGTAAAGGAATTAACTAACATCCTAAAATCATGATTTTTATCAAATGCTTCATTGGTGACATTAATATTAAATGTCCTATCATAATTCAATGAATCACTGATTTCCTCAAGAAAATTCTGAATAAAATCTGGATAGCTTGTCATTGCTGAAAATTAATAAATGTTATTATAAATCATTTTTTATTTTAAGTTAGAAATTTTTTCATAATATTTATTTTTGATGTCATTATACTCATTTATAATCCCTTCATTAAATAACCATTTTTTGGAATAAACATTCAATTTATGATTTTCATTAAATAAAACATAAATGGTTAGATAAATTAAACAAACAATTACAGCTGTTTTAAAAACATCTCGAACTGGTATATAAATAATTCCAAATAAAATTATTGCTTGAACAAAATTATTTTTAATTAATTTTTTTTGAAAATCTGTTAATTGTAGATCTAAATATTTAGCACCTACTTGCATCATTATAAAAGACATAATAAGAATAGGATCAAATGTTAATAAATCCATTTTTAATTTCTATAAATATAAAAATCTTATATTGCGTCAGGTGCTATTTTATATAATTGTAATTCTTCGAATGCAAGAATTTTAAATTTATCATTTGGATTTCCACCAAGAATGGAATGAAATACAAATAAATATTCATTTGAACTAACAGTTATTTCTTTATTTTTTGCATCTTTAGGATAGCTCATATCAACTATAAAAGTATTATTATTAGTTGCACAATAATTATTATAAGATAATACTAATGGTTGTTGTCCTGCTTCAACAGTTGTAGGAGGAAATGAAAATGTTGCTGTGTTTGTAGTAATGGGATTATATACATATAAACTCCATGATTTTGGTGCTCTATTTAAAAATCCAGAAATTCCTCTAATTGCATAACGCTTGAGTGCAAAAGGTTCAGGTGTTTTAATATAAACATAATCACCTTTGGGACGAGGTGTAGATCCCTTGAAAACGATGTTACCACAATCAGGAACAGTAAGATCTAACCCATATGTTCCATCATCATTATAATTACAGCAATTATTTTTTGCAAATCTGGAACTGAAAAATCCAGCATAATTGACAAAATCGTTTAATATATTTGAATATTTATCAAATAATTTAACTGGACAATAAGTTTTTCTAGTAGTTCCAATAACTTCTGAAAATAATAATTCATATATTTGATTTCTTGCTTTAAATGTTTGTCTACATTGTGAATATTGTCTATTATTAATAACTACACTAATATCACTTATATCAGATATCATATCATCTGCAGAAGGAACGGCAATTAAAGTATCTTTGGTAATATTAATATCATTACCATTACAGTCAGTTTTTTCAGCAGCTGCAGTTGGTGGCGGTAATGAAGATCCTGTAGGAGTTCCAAGATATAAAGTATTTATTTGATCTGTTGATAAAGTAGTACTATAAATTCTTAAATCATCAATTAAACTTCCAGGAGACATAAAATTAACTGGATTAACAATTGGATTTGATTTAAATGCATAACGATCAGCCATACTTGGAACAAAATCTGAAGTTTTAAATTTAATAATAACTACACCTGAACCACCTGTTCCACCATAAGATCCACCGCCATTATAAACAGATGGACCACCGCCACCACCACCTGTATTTGGAGTTCCATTTTCTCCATTACTTATTTTCTGAGGAATTCCTCCTGCACCTCCTCCACCTAATCCTCCAACACTCACCATTGCAGGTGTAGTTGGAAATGACCAATTATCACTATTATGTGATCCACCACCCCCACCTCCTGCATAGTAAACAGGTTTTCCAGTTATATTTATTTGTAAACCAATACCACCAGCACCTGATTTTGTATTTATACCTGACACACCTGGACCTCCTGCACCTCCGCCACCACCATGTTTATATGTACTATTATTTGTAACAAATCCACCATTATTACCTTGACCTGCAACACCAGTACCACCTGATTCATTACCATATCCTCCACCTCCTCCACCTGAACCACCATTTCTACCTCTACCAGTATCCCAACTTCCACCATGACCACCTCCGTAAGCAATATAAGTTGAAAATGAAGAATTTTGTCCATTTGTTCCAGCAACCCCGCCATTGCCAACAACGACAGAATAAGTTCCAGTGCCAATATTAAAATTTTGAAGATATATTAAGCCACCTGCACCACCACCACCACCGTGTCTATGATGACCACCACCACCACCACCACCAACAATAAGAATATCAACAGTGCAATTTTTAGGTATTTGAATTTGCCGAGTTCCACTTATAAATCTAATATAAAATTCTTCATTATTATTAATAAAAATTGGTGATTCTGAACTTCCTGATCCAGAAATATTAATTCTAAAAAATTGAAAATTGGTTTTTAAAGCACTAACATTAATTGGTTCAGTTGATTCAGAATTATTACTTGCACCCAGTAATAAATTATGCATATTTGGAGTAGGTTGTCTGTCAGCAAAATTACCATCTATTATAGTAGAAATAATAGTATTTGGTATACTATATAAAATTCTATTATTTTGACCTTCAGATTTTTTTGCTTCTTGACCATTTATATAAAGAATCCATTTATTATTTCTTACATTATCATAAGTTATTGTAATATAATACCATTCAGCTAAACTTGTATCATCTTTATCAGTCCATAATGGATAAGTTAAAACAGTTTCCCAATTATTGTTTTCATTTGTACCAATAACAACTTTAATATCCTTATTTTCAACTATTATCATATAACCCATTGTGGGATTTTTAAGAGTATGTGAGAGTAAAGTACTTATTCCTGATTTATAAATTATTTTTGCAAAAAACATAATTGAAAAATTATTACTATTTAAATTATAATCTCTTGTATTTAGTTGTAAATAAGTATTTTCCCCAAAACTAAGACTTGCATTACCTTTAATATAATCTTTAGTATTTAGTGAACAATTATTATTAATAAATTTTGATTGATTATAAACGCTTATTGGTGAAGGTGAAAAAAAATTTCCTGATAAATCACCACTGTTAAATTTAAAATATATATATGGTTGCACACTAGAAAGTATATCATCTTCTTTAGAACTATCAATTGCCATTAGATCTACAGCAAAAGTTTCAATTTTGGTAGTTAATAATGTCATTAATAATAAAATAATTACTGAAACAACTATAAATGATATAGTTAAAGTTATAAGATAACTACTTAAATTCATTCAATGTTCTATTTTAATTATTAGAATTTATAATTAAATTATTTCTATATTCAAGTTCAATTATGTTCTGTTCTAATTCATTTATTATTATTTCTTGTTCTTGAACTAATTTATATAATTCTTGTGTACATTGAATATTTAATGAATACAATGATGAATAATCTAATTTATTAAAATCATTTACCTTCTTTCCAAATATTAATATATTATTTTTTTCTGATTCTGATATTTCTATTTCTTCTTCTATTTCTATTGTATAATCATTTATTATTGATTTTACTTTTACATAACGCTTCTTATATCTATTATGATAAGGAGTTTCTTCTATTATTATTTCTATATTTTCTATATTCATATTATCCAATAGTAATTTTAAGTTATCACCTATTTCTATTTTTTCTATTATTGATGTTTGAGTTATTAATAAAAATCTTTTTTCTTGATTATTAAAATTAGCTTCTATTACATAAATTGCATTTTCATAAACATTTGCTATATATTCATCATCTTTATATACTAAATGACTTAATTCTTGATTGCTATTTACATCTTGAGCAATAATTCCATATTTTTTTAGATAGTCTTTTTCATCACATAAATAGTATTCTTTTGGTTTTAAAAGCATTAGTTTTTCAAGAGGATTTTGAATATCAGTAATTTCTTTTTTAACTCTAGAATCGGAAAGTTCATTATTAGTTGATGTTTGTGTACCATTAAACCACCATTTAGAATTAATATTTGTAGTTGCATTTGAATTTAAATGCCAAAAAATAAATGAATTTAGTTGACTTGTAGGTGAATTTCCCATATATAAAAACCATTCATTAGCCCAAGATACATCTGCTAAAGGAAAATTAACTTGATTATAAAAACCAAAATTAATAAAATTAGTAGAATTAACAAGTTGATTAATAATTGGATGATTATCAATATTAGAATAATTAATATAACCATCAAATTTAGCTCTTTGAATATTTAAAGGCACTTTAATAATAACAATTCCTTGCGTACCTAAACCACCATTACCATCACCTCCGGTACCATAAGTGTATTTTAAACTAGGAAGTGAATTAGAAGTTGCACCAAAACCTCCATCTCCAACTCTAAGATTCATACCAGTAATAGTTTCATTATAATTAGCACTACCTCCATCACCACCTTTAGTAGAAGTACCATTAGAACCATTTCCTAAAAAAGAATAATTAGGATGAAATTTAGTACCTATAGAAGTAATATTATTAATATTAAATCTAATAATAACTATTCCTGAACCTCCATTTGCACCATTTGAACTACTATTACCATTACCACCTCCACCACCACCACCTCCACCTCTATTAGTAGCACCAGTTGTAGGTCTATAATAAGTAGTTCCTGATGCTGCATTTTCACTTGCTCCATTACCTCCACCATCTACACCATCTCCAGCATTATTACCTGAACCACCCCAAGAACCACCACCACCACCACCACCATAACCAATTGCACTACCTGTTATAGAACTACTAAAACCACTACCACCTGTACCACTTTTTCCAGATATAGCATTACCACCATTACCAACTGCACCACCACCACCACCTGAACAAGTACCTCCACCTCCTAAGCCGTTTGCTGAATTACCACCATTTCCACTTACTCCATTTCCTGATCCTGGACCATAATTTGAAGATTGACCACCTCCACCACCACTAGAATAATTATTAGTAGCAACTGAACCAGCAGTTGGAGTTGCAGTTGGAGAACCACCATAACCATAACCACCTTGACCTCCTGCAGCAAATATTGTTGTAAAATTAGAAGGCCCTGTAATAGAAGATGTTTCTCCTGAAAATCCTTCACCCCAATTAGTTGTACCACCATTCCCACCATTACCAATTGTTATTATATAAGTTCCTGCATTTAAACTAAAACTAGATTTATATATAACATCACCTCCACCACCACCACTTCCATAATTTGCACCTCCACCGCCACCACCAACTACAAGAATATCTACAACACAATTAAATGTTATATTTAAACTTGAAGTTCCACTAGTAAAACTTGTATAAAAATTTGAACTATCTATAGTTGTATTTGTTGAAACACCTCCTGTTATTGTTGTTAATGATTGAATAAATGCAATATTAATATCGTTAGTATTAAAAAAGCCTATAGCAGCTGATTGATTTTTACCACTACCACCACCACCTCCACCGCCAGAACCACCTATAGTAGGAATGGTATTAATAGCATTAACAATAGTTAACATATTATTTCCATTAATTTTATATTGGTTAACCATATCATTTAATAATCCCATTTCATTGTCGGTTAAAAGACTATTCCATATCATTACACAACTTAAACACCAATCACTAGTTTCACCAGTATTTAAATTTATTCCCATACTATAATTTCCTGTTCCTCCTGTTACTGTTGCTATAGGAGCTCCATCTGCTAAAATATTACTACTAAAATTTGTTGATCTTGTATCATTTTTAGCAATAATACATAACCAATCATCAAGATTACCTATAGTTGTTTGATTTGTTCTCCAAGCATCATAATGAACAACACCTCTTCTTGAATCCCAATGTCCGTGAAGCCAATTTCCAGCATTTCTAGAATTAATAATTCTTCTTCTTACTCCTCCATTATATCTTGTAAGTGATAAAATTGTAAAAGTTGAAGGAATAGAACCATCAGGAAAAGAAACTGTAGATGTAGTACCACCACTTATATAAGTAATAGGACCTATAGCACCATTGCCACTATCTGTTGTTTTTATTATACTTCCTGCTGTTGTAGCGTGTCGATTATTACCGGAACTATCAGATATTGTTGTTCCTGACCAATTTTCAGCAAAATATATTCCCCAAGGTTTTTTATTTTGAAATAAATTAGATAAACTAAAATTATTTATAAAACCACCATCACCACCTCCATTAGCAGTTATAATATTATTACCTCCTTGTATATATATTTTACTTATTCGCAAATTACTTGATAAATAATCAGTTTGTGTTCCTATTTGAATATTATAATTTCCTTGTGCAAATGAATAATTTGGATATGCTACTACTTCACCTCCGCCACCACCACCACCGCCACCATTATTTCCTGCTAAAAAACTATAACCACCATTTCCACCTGCTCCTACTACCAATACATCACATTGAGTTGTTTGTGGAAATATTATTGATCCATTTGTTAAAAATGAATAATAACCATAACTATTATTTCCTTGTATATAATTAAAT
>JACCDO012147803.1_pt1 | contig 50849 bp, 49 predicted proteins | sample 7446101 | NCBI WGS metagenome assembly JACCDO01 (sample SAMN15323440, study PRJNA562643) | freshwater metagenome | isolation source: river surface water | place: USA:Blue River Watershed | collected 2017-08-16 | reverse complement strand
GGCTGCTGACCCTTCCAGGGGTTGATGATGGTGTCATCACAAGACACGAAGGAATCACGCTGGACAACCCAGATGAGCTCCTTGACAGGGTGGTTGTAGTTGAGCTTGAGCTTGTTGGAAGAGGAGGTGATAGACTCGCCGCCCGTGAACTGGAGAACCTCAATGAGGTACTCGTGGGACACCTGGGCGAACTTACGACGCTCATCCGTGTCGAGGTAGATGTAGTCAACGAAGAGAGAGGCAGCGACGAGGCCAGCAGCGTTCACACGGTCACGGATGACGTGGGGGTTGGTGGTGACCTGAGGGGCATACTCCCAGCAGAGGTTGCGGAGGTCGTTGAACTCGAGGTTGATACGGACCTCGTGGTACTGGAGGGCGATGAGGGGGAGGGCGAGACCAGGGTTGCGGCAGAACCAGAACTGGAGGGGGATGTAGAGAGTGTATTCCGGGGTGCAGTTACCGACGACCTCAGAGGTGTTGGGCTCACCACCGACACAGTCAGAGTCGCATGTCACACCACCCTGTTGGATGACGTTAGTGAGCTGGGGAACGTTACCAACCATCTTGGCGTAACCGGCCTGCTTGCCGGCCTCCTGGGTGAGCTCATTCCAGATCTGGAGCCACTGGCCGTAGTGCTTGTCGATGCGCTGACCACCGATCTCGAGCTCGACGGACTTGATGAGGTTGTGGCCAACCCAGTTGAGCCAGCGGAACTGGGCACCAGAACCGTCAGGGCCCTGGATCTGGACAGAGGGGAGGGTCGCCTGGAGATACATGCGGTAGATGAGATCACCGTTGCGCTGGATCGTGCACGTCACCTTCTTGGAGAAGTTGGGGGCGCCGTTGAATGGGTTCTCGATCGACTCCATCGCGAAGTTGGTGTGACGACGGTAGACGAGCTTGAAGAAAGTAATCTGAGGGTTACCCGTGAGGTAAACGTCCTGAGCGCCATAGGCGACGAGCTGCATAAGACCACCACCAGTCATGTTTTATAACCGGGGTTCAGAAAAAAATTTGGCGCAAACACATTTTCAGCGCGTTTTCTTATGATTTTTATAAAGACATGACAGCACCGAAAAATCAACATTTCCACAGGCTTGCCACAATAAATGTTGCAAACCGGCGCAAATCGATGTATAATTGTTAAATTAAACGCGCCATAACAACGGTCTAAAACACGCATTAAACCAAACAATTATGAGCATTAACGTGACCAAAAAGCCTACCAAGAAAAATGTAATGGAGTCACGAACAACCCTTGATGCAATCCATCACGCCCATGTGCAATCTTTCATGAATACTGACGATGAATTGAAGGAAGTCACACAACAACTTGCCGCAATTTCAACCTCTATGACCACATGTGAACCCGAAGAGCGCATCGATTTGCAAAAAGAGAAGGATCGTCTAGATAAGCGTAAACTGCAATTAGAGCGGCACGATGATTTAATGGATTATTATTTGCAAACGGGGAATTTACTATTTGAATATTATGCAATTCAAGACAAAATTTCCGCCGGCGCTGCCGTTGCAACACCTGCCAAGGCGCGACCTGGGACGGTGTTTGCGGCCCTCGAGGCGGCGGCGGAGAAGGATGCGTCAGGTGCAGCGGCCGCGCCCACCTCTGCAACCGATGCACCTATCACGGTCAAAGCGAAAAAGGACACATCACTTGACCGTGAGCGCCTGCTCGACAAATATTTGCAAATTGTCAATCCTGAAATGGCCCGCAATATAACCAATGAAATCGACGACGATTGGTCAGATTGCCCAAATTGCAACACAGAAATGATATTTAGTCTTAATGAGGCGTATATATCATGCCCTAAATGCGGCTACCAGGACCATATTTTGATTGACAGCGAAAAGCCGTCATACAAGGACCCTCCACGCGAAATCTCATATTATGCATATAAGCGCATTAACCATTTTAATGAATGGCTGGCGCAATTCCAGGCCAAAGAAAGCACGGAAATTCCCCAGGAGATTTTCGACGGAATTCTGTTAGAATTGAAGAAGGAGCGTATTACAGACATGACTACGCTCAAAGTGTCAAAGTTGCGCGAGATCCTGCGCAAGTTGAAGTTCAATAAATATTACGAGCATATTCCTCACATATTGAACCGCCTAAATGGCCAGTCGGCGCCCGTTATGAGCCGCGATAATGAGGAGAAGTTGCGCCATATGTTCAAGGAAATTCAGCCGTCTTTCCAGCGTCACTGCCCCGCGGACCGGTCGAACTTTTTGTCATATTCGTATGTTCTTTATAAATTCTGCGAACTACTCGGGCTTGATGAGTTCCTCCCTTGTTTCCCTTTGCTGAAAAATCGGGATAAACTTTATGCGCAGGACAAAATATGGGAAAAGATCTGTTCAGATTTGGCATGGATGTTTATTCGCACAATCTAGTTGAGATATTTCTCTACTTTCCGACCGAACCACCCCGGTGCAAAAACTTGATGTGGTAAATTCCCACATTTTTAAAATCTCAGAAATCCATACAACAACTGCCATGTATTCAAATGGCAAAATTTACACTCTTATGTGCGATGATGGCAATTACTATATTGGAGCAACTGTATCGGACTTACGATTCAGATTGAAAGACCATAAACAGGCCGCTAAAAAATATCCAAACAGGAAGATTTATGCACATATAAATCTAATTGGATGGGAACGTGTATCAATGGAATTAATTGAAAACTACCCATGCAATTCAAAGACAGAACTGAATTTGCGTGAAGATTATTACATAAAACGCGCGCTAGAAGATACACAATCAAAATGTCTTAATACATTGCGTGCATATTTAACAGATAAAGAACTGGATGATTATCGTAAAGCATACAGAGAGGCAAATCGCGATAAAATTATAGAATACAAAGACAATTATCGTAAAGAGAATGTTGAGCGTATTAGGGCATATAATAAAAAATATGTTGAGAAAAATGCTGAAGCGGTAAAAGAACGGCAACATGCATACTACGAAGCAAATAAAGAGGTAATCACAGAAAGGATTGCGGAATACCGCGAAAAAAATAAAGAAAAAATGGATGCCTACAAACGCGAATGGGCCCGCAAAAAACACGAAGAGACCGCCGATGAGCGTGCAGCAGCCAGCGAAGCGAAACGCGAGATCCGCCAAGAAAAGTCGGCTGCGCGCGTGGCACGTGACAGAACAATCCATACATGTGATTGCGGGGGTTCCTATCAAGCATACCAGAAGAAGCGCCACATGGAAAGCAAGAAGCATTTAGCATTCCTAGAGCGTGGCACATCAACTACCAGTGAGGCGTATAAGGCGGCCCGCAAGCGCGAACTCCAGGATTACAAGAACGCATGGGGGCGCAAAAAGAATGCAGAAGTTGCAGCCGCCACAGCAGACATCCGTGCCGCAACCAAGGCAGAAAAGCGCGCCGAAAAAATCGCAGCAACCTGCGAACGAGTCAACGAAGTCCATAAATGTAATTGTGGGGGTGAATACAGAATATACCAGAAGAAGCGCCATGAAGGCACTGCAAAGCACCGCGCATACGCAGCGCTTACCGTAAAATGACCCACGCATCATACAACACCATTGCAATTAACCATAAGTAATTGTAGCGCTCATATTTTCCTAATATCATATTTTTCAACGAATCTAACCGAATGTTCTCGGGCCATTTGCACATGCGATTCATTAGAACTGTTACAACACACCTGCTATTGTATGTTACCCAATGTAATATAACACCTAGTGATACAATAGCATGTATTATATGTTCCGTGCGTGTCATTAAAAAGAGCGGTGACCAGAAAAGAAAGATGTCAAGCGGGTGATGTAAAAGAAAGGTGGTGATAGTTGCCAGTGAACTCGCCTGTGCACATGTATTAATAAAGCGAGGGGCTACTAAAAGCATTTGTAGACCCAGTAGCGAAAAGTATACTAACCAATTCATCGTCTACTTAATGGCGCGCATAATAAACCCCTTAGAATGAAGGTCGCGTTTATCACAGGTATTACTGGGCAGGACGGGAGTTATTTGGCGGAACTGCTTTTAGAGAAGGGGTATGTTGTATACGGGATGCTCCGCCGCTCGTCGAGCATTAATACGCGTCGCATTGACCATATTTTTAGTAAACTGCGCCTTCGCTACGGAGATATGACGGACCAGAGTTCGATTGTCGGTATTCTGTCTGAAATTAAGGGGCTGGCACCAGAGCGCCTGGAGGTGTATAACCTGGCCGCACAGAGTCATGTGAAGGTTTCCTTCGATGTGCCCGAGTATACTGGTCAGACGGACGCGCTTGGTGTGCTGCGCCTGCTTGACGCAATTAAGACGCTTGATATGTGGGGTTACACACGATTCTATCAGGCCAGCACGAGCGAACTGTATGGCGGCGTTACACGGGAGGCGATGAACGAAGATACACCGTTCCATCCTCGTTCCCCGTATGGTGTTGCCAAGTTATACGCATACTGGATTGTGAAGAATTGGCGCGAGTCATATGACGTTTTTGCGGTGAATGGTATTCTGTTCAATCACGAATCGGAGCGCCGCGGCGAGACGTTTGTGACGCGCAAGATTACGATTGGCCTGGGCAAAATCTTGGCGAACCGCGTGGTGGGTCGCAAGGATTTGTCAATTAGCCTCGGGAATTTGTATGCGAAGCGGGACTGGGGGCACGCCGCCGACTATGTGGAGGGGATGTGGCGGATGCTGCAGGGCGGCTCGCCGCGCGATTATGTGCTTGCGACGGGTGAGACGCATACCATTAAGGAGTTCGTGGATGAGGCATTTAGGGTTGCTGGGATGCCACTGACTTGGGATGGCGAGGGTGTGGCTGAAGTTGCTCGGGATGCCGAGGGAATTGTGCGTATTCGTGTCGATCCTAAATATTATCGGCCGGCGGAAGTTGAATTCCTCCTCGGGGATGCACGGCGGGCAAAGGCTGATCTTGGATGGGAGCCACGGGTTGGGTTTGCGGAACTGGTTGAGCGGATGGTTCGGGCAGATAAGGTGCGTGAATCGTATTAGAGACCTGCTTCACCTGAGCGCGAAAAGACCACCTCACCGATGACGGCCAAGCCGAGTAGGGCACCGTAAGTGAGCATGCGACGGGTTGCGGTGGCCGGCACAAATGCCTCGATGGCGAGTTCAATTATGCCCCAGATGGCAATCCAGACAAGTATCATAGGGATTTCGAGTATAAATTTGCGCATGATTCTAAGATGCTTCTAGATAAGTTATAATATGTAGTAATTTTTACAACTTATAACTTAGTTTGTTATTTATTGGTAGTTAATTTGTGACTTTAAGGGAAGCCGGTTCAGACTCCCCCCCGTTAAAGTCATGGATGACTTTAAGGGAAGCCCACGAGCTTGGCACCGAGACCGAAGCCCGCACCCTGGCGTGCCGTAACACCAACCGTGGGGGCGAGGAAGTCGAGGACGGCGAAGACGACGGCAGCGAGGACCGCGAGGGACGCGATCTCGGGCATGTCGAGCTTACGCTTGGGGATGATGACGGCCGCGACGGCGACGGCGAGACCCTCAACGAGATACTTGATCATACGAGTGACGATGTCAGAAACCATGGAGTCCATTTGCTTATATCTGGGGTTTAGAAAAAAGCGCGCCAAGGCTGATGAGATTGCAATTAGGGGCGATTATGAGGTGAGGGACATGCATGTCAAATACGCGCCGGTTGGGCACCCATCAGGCGCCTGATCAGGCGCCGTAATTACACCATTTAAGGTATGCCGGTAAGAAACTACATAGATTTAGTATGTCAGCCGCTGATTCTAAGAAGCCCGCCGTTACTGAGGATTTCCTGGAGGAGGACCCGGAGATTACCAGCCAGAAGTATGTTCTTCTCAGTTTCCTTTCCCCTGAGGAGATTCTTACGCGCAAGGAGCATTTCTTCTTCGAGAAGTTCCTCCACGATTATGAGATCCAGTGGAAGACGAAGAACCTTGAGGCATTCATTGCAAAGCAGGTGGCGACCATCAATAAGGGACTCGAGGACCGGTCTAATAAACTCGAGACTGATGGGCAGACTGAACTCGCCGAGTTTGTGCGCGCGAGCCGCGTGAAGGTTGACGATATTATCCGCGGATTTGCCGAGTATGTCGGTCAGAATGTCCGCGAGATTAAGACCACTCGTATTGTGGACGACTACAAGGATTTCCTTTTCCGTTCACAGGCTAAACTCGAGGACGAGTTCTTTGCGGCCAATGAGTTCCGCACTAGTATGCGCGGTCTCAAGGTTCGTGGTGTTTACTCGACGACTAAGGAGGCCGAGATGCGCGCCAAGAAACTCCAGCGCACGGACCCCCTCCACAACATTTTCATCGGCGAGGTCGGCAAGTGGCTCCCTTGGGATCCTTCGCCTCACCAGATCGCCGAGCAGGAGTATGCTGAGGACCAGCTTAACATGCTCATGAAGAAGTATCGCGAGAACGATGCGGCGAAGGACGAGTTCTACCGCAATAATAACATCAAGCGCCCCGAGAAGACCGTGTTTGGTGCTGGTGGCGATGCTGAGCCTGGGGCAGCCGATGGGGCCGCGGATGTTTCGAACCAGTTTGATGGGATGTTTGGCGCAGCGGGTGATCTCGCCATGCAGCGCAAGATGGCTGCTGCCAAGGAGATTAAGATTGAGGCGGTTAAGGAGGAGACGGCAGATGAGACCGCTTAAATCCGATATAAATGCAATTAGGATGTGTGCGAAATAAATAATACGAACTAAGTGGTTAATTCGTATTATTTTATGGGGAGTTGCCTGGGCCACGGCGCCTAGGCGGATATGGAGACACAAGTATTTGTGGCGCCATCAAGCCTGGGCCACGGCGCCTAGGCGGATATGGAGACACAAGTATTTGTGGCGCCATCGCAGAAAGTCCCCTCGTCGCACACCTTGCCCGTGGCAGGGTCAGGCGAGCGGCAAGGGAGATTCATATTGCTATACCGCGCAGGCTTCGGCAGCCCCTCGGGCATAACCATGTTCTGGAACCCACTGACGACCGGGCCGAAAAACATGCTGAGATACTTAACAACCAGTGGCACAAACACAATCACCATCACAAAAACGATAATCAGAGACTTGAGGTCACCGCCCTTAACTTTTGCCATTTCTATTACAGCGCAATATAATCACCAACCATTGGCCCTGACAGCGTCGGCATCTTCGGCACAGCCGTCGGCGCACAATATCCATTCATACAGCGCGTACCGGGTGTATCACAACCCCCTAACTGAATCCCGCACCGCGATCGTGGTCCAGGTGTAACAACAAACTGCTCATATGGGCGCATAATAGTGATTCCCACAACACATGCAATTAGGAGTGCTACGAGTTGCCAATTGACCGCGAGTTTCATTAATTATGTCGCAGATTTTAAGCCGTTTTACGCACCTGAATGACAGGTCCACGCAGGCGCGACGCATTCTGTCCATTGTATGCGCTCATATCCGGTGGCCCGCCTGCACCTCCACCGCCGGCACCACCACCGCGACCACCTGCCCCGCCTGCGGCCCAAAATTCGGGCGCGCCAATACGGAAATCGCCGTGCATATCAGCCTTATACCAGTAAATGGAGTCGACCAGTTTATTTGACTGTATGGCATTGTTAATCACAATACACTCGTAATTGTTTGTGCATTGATCCATCACCTGGCAGAAGAATTCAAATGTCGGAAATGCGCTCCCGTAGTTCTCGAATATACGCCGCCGATTCTGGGGAGATGGTTCACGCAAAATGAAGACAAAATCGATGTTAGTGCGGAGAACTGGCGGAACACCCAGCGGGTATTGCATAGTAATCATGAAAAACGTCTTAATGTGCCGACCATTCATAAACAAATAACGAATGTTTACGTCGCGTGTCCATGAATCATCATACATGCAGTCGTCCAAAATCAAAAATGCACGCGGATCAATTCGCGACTTCATACCCGCGTCCGTCTCCTTCTTGATGCGCGCCATAACGCTGCGCTGACTCTTCACGAAGTTCGCCAAAATTATCGGGTTATAGTCGTTATGAATAAACGCGGGCGGAATCATCTTACCAAAGAAACTATTCGACTCTTCCGTGCCACTAATGACAGTCCCCATGGGAATATCCTGGTGGTAGTAAAGCAGGTCCTTCAGGAGCGTGGACTTACCTGTGCGGCGACGCCCGATAAAAACACAGGTTGCATCTTGGGGAATCATCTTCATGTCGAATTTCCGCAAACTCAAACTTAATTCTTGTTCGGCGGCCATGTATGGTTTAGTCTATATACATAAAAATTGATCAACCAGGAATCCGCAAACGCACCCCACGCGCCACCTAATTGCAAAACAGTCTCGACTCACTTATCAGACATGGGTAAACGCCGAAAGCAGGAACAGTCGGTCACTAAGCCGGAAAAAACCAAATTCCAGCATTTGATGGACAGTTTCATAACAAACAAGCCAATCCCTGAAAGCCTGCGCGCAAGTTTTCCCGATGTTGACATATATCAACGGTTTAATCCCGGACTAACCTTATTTAAACCAAAAAAGAAATTGTCGGCCGACTCTACATTTAACACCCGCGGAACTCTCATTTCATGGAAACCATGCGAAGAAAGTAAAGACAAGCGCTACGGGACAGGTAAAATACTATACAATAATGGAATTACCGATGAACGTCGCGTATTTGTTAAAACAATTCATCTGCTGGACCCAATTGCATACTTGGACGGCATTTATGGGGATTCGCTCGATGATGATTGGCTGCCTGTGTTAGACGGTGGTGTCGAGGAGCGCTATAAAAAACTCTATTGTGCATATAACCAAGCATATATTGATGCAATTACACAGGCTATATTGTCCAGACTAAAAGAGGAAAATCTTGTCGGCAATGTATTGGAGTGTTATGGGACCGTTGTTGGAATGAAGTCGAATTACACATACGATATAACAGATGATTACGCGTCACTTAGGGTGGATAGAGGGTTCTGGGAATCACTCGATATGATGGATGCGAATCTGGTCGTCGAAAGTGATGAGCCACTTGATGATGACATCAAGCAGGCCCTAATTGAGCCTCCCGCTGATATATTTGATAGCGATGATGAGTCTGAAGGTGGTAGCCGCGGCAGCAGCGGCAGTGACGACGATAACAGTGATGGTGGTGGTAGTGGTAGTGAAAGCAGCACGACAAAATCATCTTCTATTGGAGCATTTACTGCCTCGACCACAGCCTCAACATCTATGCCAAGTCTTGAATGTGACACCGATAGCACCATTGAAGCGGAAGAACTGGAGGCCCCCGCATCACCGTCGGTCGAAAGTTCAAGCAGTTCCGAACTTATAATGGACAACTTCTCAATTGAAAGCGACCACGATAAGCCAGTCCTGCAACTCTGTCGCACATCGTCAAGCACTCGCACGCGCACAACATCATCGTCGTCATCAGACTCGGGGGTCCGCATTAAGATCAACTTCAAGCGCATGCCTGTTCTTCTCCTGTTCCAGGAGGCTGCTGACGGGACCATGGATGAACTTTTAGAGGAGGAGGTGACAATTATGGACGGTCTCAATACGCCATCTGGGATGAAGGAACACATGGGTTCATGTGACGGACTAGATAACATCATAAATATTACGCGCATGGAGCGCGAACAACGCTGGTCGGCCTGGCTCGCACAAATCATCGCAGTGTTATCACAATTACAGGCACTTATGTGCTTTTGCCACAATGACCTCCATACAAATAATATAGTTTGGACAAAAACCGCCGACCAGTTCATTTATTACGAAACACTCGCCGGTAAAGTCTATAAAGTCCCAACATATGGCAAGAAGTTCCACATAATTGATTTCGGTCGCGCGACATTTGCACTAGGAGACAAAGTGTTCTTGAGTGACGATTTCTTTCCTGGCAATGACGCTGCCGGCCAATACAATTATGATGTGTGCACCAATCACGAGGATGACGGCGCCCCTTATATTGAACCAAATATGTCGTTCGATTTGGCGCGACTGTCATATAGTATGATTGATATGCTGTATGATGAACGACCTCCCGTTAAAAGCCGCACACTGCCTCCGCTAAATGTTGAGCACGGCGAATCAGTATGGCAGACCGTATCCGAACTTTATAACTGTCTTTGGCGCTGGGTCGTTGACGATGAGGGCTTAAATATTCTGGAAACTGCCGACGGCGAAGAGCGTTTCAGCGGGTTCGATCTGTATATTCACATTGCGCATAACATGCACGGGTCGATTCCTAAAGATCAATGGAAACTCGCGCCATTTAATGCATTTGAGACTACTTCAAAACCCCCGTCGACTGTGAAACTTTACTTTTAGGGGAAAGTGTGACGTGTTCTAAAAAGTCTTTAGGGAGGCAAAGTGCCAGCCGCCGACCGAAATACTTTACTAAAGTGTCTGATGCGCACTTTAGTAAAGTATTTGTATATATGATTATCACACAATTAATAGTTTATTCTAGACCCAGGAATTTACGACCAATTTTACTGGTTGCAAATATACCAAACCCAGAGGCAATTTGTAGATAAAATGCGTTGCTCTTTTTGGTGCAACAAAGTAAGTATCCCGATAAAACGGTGAAAAGTATAGTAAAGATCCAGAAAAGCGTTGTAAAATTATCCATCAACTTTATAATACCCAAAGAAAAAGCGTTAATAGTGCAACTGTAAGTCGTAATCTTTACCGCTACCACCGCCTGTCTTTGATGCAAAGAGTTCCCCGCGGCTAATAACGTCCGTCACATCAGGTAGGGGAATCTTCACGTCGACAGCAGGGAACATCGCCGGCATTAAAAGCATTGCAAAAGACACCATCAAGGAACCCGCCACAAAGTCGCGCGCAACCGACTTTTTTGACGGCGAATCGTCGCGGTAATATGTCGCAACAACGCCGAGGACTGCAAATGCGACTGCACCAACTGATGCGTATATGAGATGAGTCTTGTCAAACATTTTCGTATGGAAAGAATTTAAAAGTTAAATTCTTTCCTCATTTGATTAAAACGCGCGCGCACACGCCCTGCCTAACCGACCAGTTCCTCAAAATCATCAACGGGCTCATACACCTCCGCCTTAACCGGCTCACCCGCCTCATTGAGTTCATCGAAATCCGTAAGTGCCTCGCCGGGGCCATCTTCAATAATCAATTCACCGTCATTAAGTTCACCCGTTTTGGGGTCATAATGCATATTTGAGTCCTCGCCATCAAATACAGAGTCAAACTCTGCAAATTTCACTTCGGGCTCTTCGTCAATATGCAGAATATTGCTATTAGGAGTTGTGGCAGATTCTGCGGCAGAGATGATGTTTGCAGATGCCGCCTCTTCGACCGAGAGTATACTGCGGGAATCCTCTATATCGTGGACTTCTATTTCACTAGCTGCAGTCTCATGTGCAGGTTCGGGCTCAGGTGCGGTGGTGGCAGCAGCGGCGGCAGGTTCGGGTGCAGTGGCGGCTGCGGCAGCAGGTTCAGATGCAGACTCGGCTGCAGCAGAAGTAATTCCGTCATCCTCATCGTCACTATCGTCCTTCTTATCGACCGCTGTAATGCAATCCTTAAGGATGTTCTTCACAGGAATCATTGCGCGAATCGCGGCATGTATCCCCTCGGCCACTAACTGCTCCGCCGCTCGTAAATTCTGCTGCTTATCAAGATTGGACACATCATCGCGGAAAAGATAGGTTGACTTCCAGTATAACTTCCCAGTTTCACATAAAACCTTAAAAAGAAAATGGTCAACTGCCGGCACAGTTAAATTAATATTAGAATCACTCTTTGATATTCTTATAGCCATAAGCACTTTAGCGTGAGCCAAAAATACTGCCGTAATAAGTTCCTTCAAATATTCACAGTTAATTGCATCAACAAGTCCACCGATTTCGCGGTATACTTTATCCATGTTCCAATCGGGAATCTCATTTAGAAGAGTCTGGTAACGGAAAAGCACTTTGCGCGACTCACCACCAACATCTTCACGTGCCTTTTTGAGCATATCCATAAACAGTTTGAATATCGCCGGAACAATCGTCTGGCACAATTGCTTAGAATATTCGGTGCGTGCATCCGTATATACACCGAAACCGGCAGCACCATATGAGTCCATTCTTTTATACGTTTAACGGGTTTAGTCTGTGCCATCTTTTCCGCATTGTATATAATGGATAAGCGCCCATGGGTTACCAGCATGCAAATTGCAGTCTACAATTAGAGATTGTGTGTGTGCATCCAGGTCTTCGTAGGTTCGCCAAATGAGATCCCATGGATTTGCGGCGGCCAAGTATAATTGCTCGACAGGAGTGGCGAGCGTAAACCCTTTATATGCATCCATTCCGCGCTTTTTCTGTTCCCATAAATCTGGGAAAAACCGTGCAGCGGTGGTGGCCATGGCGCACTGTCTATAGGACGGATTCGGGGTATACCGCATAACTTCTTCAATTAAGGGAGCGGAGTATTGCTTGCCGAATGCGGTGGAGAGTTCGCCCGCCGTATGCAGTTTCATCCGCATAATATTGCAGCGGCTCAAAATCGGCTCCTGAATGGATTCAAGGGAACGAGCCTCGAGGCAAAAGCGGACGCGCTGTGCATATGTTTCGAGGATTCGGCGCAGGAAACTCTGAGCTTCGGGAGTCAGATCGTCGGCACCCTCGAGCCATAGAAGTGTTGGCTCTGCGCGGAGGGCCCATTCATGAATAATGGCACGCTGTTCACGCAAGGTTCGGTCTTTGCGGCACGGGCAATGTAGGAGCGTTCGGCCCTCACGTGTGGCCAATTGCTGAATGTAGCGGCTTTTGCCACTACTTGCGGGGCCTATTACAAAGAGAGGCTTGAGGCGCTCAGATTGCTGGACGGTGTCCATATTGTATATTGTAGGTTGTAATGCCTTTAGCCGGCCATTTGGATGGTCGATTAGATGCATTTATGGATGCGTGCTTGCGCCTGCGCCTGCGCCTGTGCCTGTGCCTGCTTACTTATCCTTCTTGCCGCCTGTCAACATATCAGCGTAACGGCTCATCATATTCCGCTCATCCGTTTCGGCGCTCTTACGCAGTGAAACATTGAGAGGGTTTTCCTCGACCGCCGACACGAACTCTGGCTGGGTGCGCTGAGTGTATATATCCTGTTGCAGTGGGTGGCGGTATTTGACGCGCCCGATGTCACCCACACCAGTCGGCAGACTCTCCACACGATTCACCGCATTCGGCCGATCATTTATGTAGTCGGTGTCGAGTTTCTTCGCAGTCTGATTGATCTTCCCGTCGAAGATTGCAATATTACCGTTGCCGGCCATCGGCTTACGCAGCGCAGCCACCTGCTGCTTATTCGGGTTGAGGGTCATATTGGCCGCCGCCTGGTGGCTCGTGTGATTCTGATGCGATGACATGGGGGCACCATAGTAGTCGCGCTTCGACAACTGGGCCTTCTGGGTCGGCTTGGCGATATCATCAGGATCATACACCTTGAGGCGGGTCGGTGCCGACGCCGGTGCAGCATTACCCATGTAGTCCCACTTGACCGTCGTCTCCTTAACTGTGGTGCGAGCAATATCGGTCGGGTCCCATACAGTGACTGCCGGTGCACCACCCGCGTAGCCGACAGGGGTGCCTGCCTGGCGGAGATTGCCGACCGTCTCGGCACGGCGTGTGGGACGAGAGGGGTCATCATAATGGACAGTTAGAGCACCCGCCTCGGCCGGCTTCAAATTCAAGCCTATCATACGATCGGACGTGCTGGTCCGCTCATTATCGCGATTCTCGTAACTGCCACGACCATAGTCATTCGGCACATACTGCGGGCTCTGGAAGCCCTCCTGGGAGCCCTCGCGAGGCGCTGTCTGGCCCACATCGGCCGTGTAGTATGTTGTCATGTCGGCGTTACGGAAACCGGCACCACCATACTGCTGTGTCATAGGTGTGCGATAAGAGCCCGTCACGTAGCCCTCCTGGAAGTCCTGGCTGGCGGCCACACCAGTATACTCTGTGCTAGTCTCTGGACGGGTCGTGTAGTTAAGAAGTTGTGTGGGACGCGTGGCCTCCTTAATGACTTCACCGGTGGTCACGAAGTAGCGCTCACCGGTCTCGTCCACATAGAAGCGGTCAGGGCGGTATTTCCGCACTTCACCTGCATCTTCGGCAGCATTCGCAATGAAGCGTGCACCAGGCACAACGGGGGTATTGTAGGAGAGTTTCGGGTTCGTCGCCACGCGAAGTTCATTTGTATCCTTCATGGCCCGCTTCATGATGTCATTCACCTCGAGTTGCTGGAAGCCGCCCTCGCCGAGCGCGCCATACTCCTGGCCAACACCAGGACCAACACGCGTGGGCTCAAATGGCCGCTCGCCGGCACGATTGCGGGGATCATTTATACGCGACTGGACGAAGTCCGTATTATCGGGCATACCGAACGGATTACCGAATGGCGTCTGGCCCGTATTAAACATGGGCTCGATTTCACGCTTGGCGATTTGTGTAGTGCCAGCACCCGTGTATGTATCAAGGCGGCTCGTGTTTGCATCGCTTGCAATATTCTGCTTAACACGCCCACCGAAGAAAGGCTGCATGTTATTGTGTGTAAACTCATTGGCCGGCACGCGCTGCCCCGAAAGAGGGCTGGTGATGTAGCCTTCCACATATGTAGGGTTCTCCTCCACACGATCGCTGCGCATTTCGACCATTGGTCGATTATTATCCATGGCAACGGGTGATGGACCAGGTTGAGCGACCCGTGGGGCGAGTGGCGGCTTTTGTGTGGCATATCCTAGCGGCATTCCATAAGGACCGGGCTGGAGTTCACTGGGATAAACATCTGCTGGCCAGTTATTTGCCACCGTAGGTGCATCAAACAGACCAGCCCCACCGGGATAAGGAGATGCACCCTGTCTCATCATGCGGTCCCCTGGTGCCTGATACTGTCCACCTGCAGGAATCTGGAACTGAAAATCGAGTTCAGAGCCGAATCCGACGGCCGATGCACCCTGTGGTGTGAGGGTGAGCGGATTTGTATCTGGGCCACGGGCTGCTGCACTGCCGGCGAACGGCTCAGTCGTGCGCTGCTGCTGCGATCCCCTAAATGCCTCTGCTGGCATGCTTTTAGGGATGGCGGGTGGTATTGTGGCAGGCTTGCACGATGCCGGTGCAGCACTGGCCCCATCTTTCTTATTTTCACCTAGTCGGGACACAACATATCCCATTCCCACAAGTCCAGCGAGGGTGACGACTTCCATACTAACAATCCACAACAACATGTTTTAGACTTATTCTATGGCACATATGGGGCAAGCAGGTAGGCGAGGGATCGCCCGCAAATTCAATTAGGAGTGTAGTGCACCGCCGCACATTCCTAATTGCAAAGTATTGGAGTTGACACATATCAGTTGTTTAATGTGTCTTGCATTTCTCTTTGTCCATTAAGCGGGCAGGTATAAAGTAGTCGAACGGTGTCTCGAAAGTCTCCTGGGGATTATGGAGGAGGGGCGTGAAACGATTCCAGCCAGTTGCGCGCAAAGTGCAGGGGGGATTTTCAAGACGGTTGAACTGTGTGGGGAAGTTTTCATCCGGGGCGTGCGTAAGAGGAATGTTATTGAAAGCATTCGTTGCCGGGTCATAGTGCACCTTCTTATCTGGACACGGGGCTTCTGCACGAACTCGTGTGCTAAGATAGTTAATTCCACGGAGATCCGATTCAACATCTGTGCGCCACTGCTCGGTCGGCCATGAATTACCGTGCTTCTGTATGCGAATTGTGGGGTTCACTGGGAAAATATTGGGGCAATTGTGGGCCGGGGGCTGAATACGATAGCGTCCAGAATACGATGTTATGCGCATATCATCGACCTGATGGAAGTCATCCCAGCGAGGCCGTGTGAGTGCCTGCTGACGTATATTGGCCGGTGGTGTAGTTTTGATGTCCACCGTTTCATATGAATTGTAGTCTGTGATAAGGTCGGCCGGCATATTACTTTGGCTGCGGAAAAAACTCCAGACTTATATGAAAATCGTGTCTTTACTAATACATATGCGTGCACCGTGTCGACGTGTAGCCTTTACGTGATAATATATGTGTTCGCAACATTGTCCTGCAAATACACTTGGTATAAGGGCGATTGACTGATCCCCCATGCGATCTTTTAGGTATGTGAGTGTAGCGTCGCGGTCTTCATCGGTAAATAGTTCAAGAATATCGGCCAATGCTCCGCTATAGCGCATATATTTGAATTTGGGCGTTCTGTAAATGGCGAACCCGTTAAATGCCGATATACAGGTGTATAACTCGCCGTCGGCCAGCGCATGCAAATGTCCCACGATTTCACGGGCCATGAAATTCACAACTGGTCGCGAGTTATTATAGCCCCAACAATGGTGTTTAATTGGTTCGTATAATAATGCCCATATGTCATAATAATTATTATTGCAAAATGACAAGCAATCCCAATGCGGGTTGTCCAAATAGCGCTTTATGACCTCCACATTATAAGGTTTCGCATTTACATCATCGGCATCAAGCATAATATGGTATGTTGCCTTCGGATATTTATCATATAAAATCTCTAGACAACTGTTACGTGCATTTGCAATCCGCACAGTGCGCAGCGGACTATTGTTATGTGTATTATGTTTCAAATGCACGTCGTAATCGGCGGCTGCCTTGAAGTCGCGTATGAGTTTTTCCGAATTATCCGTGCAGTTATCATATGATATTATAACTGCAAAGCACGATGACGCGCTCACAAGTGTGCGAAGTTTATTAATATTTTCAAATATTGTTGGCAAATATGCACCACAATTACGAACTGTTGTGCATACTACTAATGTGCCCGAGTCCATGTATACTTTATTAATAGACTAATTACGAAGTTCTTTAATATTTCTGGGGCGCACCACATTGTTCGGTTTTGAGAGGTTTCGGTGCATAGACCGCCGGGTATGCCCACATCTGGTATGTAGGAAGATGCACAGGAGTCATATCAATCTTCACATCGTTCTTCCAGTTAGTATGCTGGACGGTAGCCTGATCAGCAGAGGGGGGCTGATATTTACGCCACGGCGCGAAGGTGTTGATACGCGTAATACCGCGCAGATCCGATTCCAGGTCGGTCATGTTGCCGGCGATCACCGACACGTTATTGCCACCGACAAGGCCCAGTTCATGGCGCTTGGGGTCGGGTGCAGTGTATGTAAAGGGAGTCGCCGGGTATGACTGTGGATTCTCTGTGTGTTCCCATTTAGCAGCGGCGGGGACGGCAGGGAAAAATGCGTCCAGACTTGCTTGTGCGGCGATTTTATCCATTCTACTGTAAATGCATGGGAGTTTCTTATGCGGGTTTTAGTAAAAACCCCGCATAAGACTGAATTTGGCTCATACATACCCTTATTGATGCACATTTAGGGGATTTAGCAGTTCATGTCACGGATATATTCACGGCTGGGTATACCACCACGGATCCAGCCATTGGCGGCGACTTCCGGAATAAGGTTCTTGGGATTCTGGATGTTGTCCTTGAGCATCTGGATCATAGGGGTGAACTGGCCCTCGAACGTATTCTCAGTGACTGTGCCACACTCCTTGCCAAGGCGGACCTGCTCAGCGTGGAGGAGGAGGCTCTCAACATCCGGATTGCCGCGTCCGCCGGCCATGAAAGGGACCGTGAGGAAGGGGCGGGCCTGCTGGCGGATGTTGCAGCGGTTGCTCTTGAACTGGGGCTGGTTGCGGAGGAGGGAATCGGCATCGATGGCGGCGTTGTTGACACCGTAGCCTTCACGAGGATACATGAGCTGGTTGTCAATTGCGAGGGGGTTGACGCCGGATGCATTGGGGGTGAGATTGGTCGTCATATAGCGCCCAGGGCCGGCAGACTGGGCGTAAAAAGATTGTATGCCACAAAGGTCGTCCTTTGGGTGTGTGAGGCGATTAATATCCATACTACTGCTAATGCTGGGCAGAAATTTTAGCGGAACTGCTATTAGAAACATGCCAGGGCGAAATTCGATTTCACGAAAGTTTTGCCGATGCATTAAAGAAGTTGCTGGGAAAGTCGGACGGCGTCGGTCGACGCTGAAGGCGGGGCGGGGAAAGTATGGTAAAGAATCGACGGCCATTGCTGTTTGCGTGCGGAGTGTGTTGGGAAGTCGGGGGCGGACACTGCGGCGGTTTTCATGTAAAAAGAAGGGTGGGCCGCGGGTTATTACCCAGGAGCCTCTTTAGAGGCGACGCTGGTAGTGGGATGTATCCCACATATCCACAGGAGCCTCTTTAGAGGCTCCTAAGCATCCTTATTGAGCCACGGGATCTTGCCGCCGTCCGTTCCAGGGAGGCACGCCGCACCGTTGCCCTCCTTACAGGTCTTCCCAGGAATATAGTAGAGCCATTTCTGGAAACTATCCTGGTCATTCGGGATGCTTGTGCTAGGCATTGTGTAGAACTGACGCTGTCCCTGGTTGCGCCCAAACACATCCGTCGGGTCAGAGAACCACTGGACACGGAAGAAGTCGTCTAATTGCTGTTTAACAAGACGGTCGCCATATGGGGCAGCTGGTGGGCGCCAGGCATCATACTTATATTGGTCAGCAAGCACATTCATGAAAGGGTTCGCCGCGGTCGGCTCTGTCCATGGCTCACCGGACCCTGATGGAAGAACAGTTGCAATCCCTTTCTCTGCAATTGCACGCTGGGGGTCGGGGACCGGTGCATTGAATTGTAGGAACTGTGTTGTATCTGCTGCTGTAGCGCCCGCAAAGCCCTCGCGACCGGATCCTGAACCGGGCCCGGGCTCCGCACCAGATGAAGCAGCCTTAATAGTATTCCACACAAGGGGTGCAATTAGGGCGGCAAAGGAGACAGCCATAATGCCGTATGTTGCGGCTTGCGCGACATAACTAGTGACGACCCCAATAACTGCAGTTATGAGTAGTGCGCGGACTAATATATTCAGGAATTCAGTCCCGCACGCCGTGCTAGGAAATACTGTAAATGGTCGGAAGAGTATTAACGGTCTTTTCAGGAATGCTGGTTCACAATTCGCTGACATACTATTAAGGGCTTTGGGAATATAATTCACACGCCCCTTAATGATTTACTGGACTTCTACGGGATAACTTTAGCGGCGCTTCTTCTGGTGGGTCTGCTTTCTGGCCGGTGTCGAAACTGGTGCGGCACTTCCAGCACCTCCACCACTTGCTGCAGCGGCGGCTGCCGCCTGGCGCTCCTCGACCTTCTTCCTAAGACGCTCCCGCACAAGAGACATACGGGCCGACTGGGAACCCGCCCCGCCACCACCATGCATAAGATCAGGATCATCGCCGCCTCCCATCCCGAAAATGCCACGGAATGAGTCCATCATGTCGACGAACGCCGGATTTTCCGAGAACTCCTTCATAAGTTCCTCGGCTTCGCGGATAATCTCCTGGGGCCGAATAGCCCCACTCTGGATTTTCTGCTGGAGACGCTTCCCGATCTTCTGAATGGACTTCTGGATGATTCCAGGGTTGGTCGTGTAGACTCGCATGAGCATCTCAAATGCCTTCGTCGGATCGTCCCCGTGCTTCGACATCTCGGACACATCGAGACCGAAGTCCTCGGGCTTGAAATCGCGGACAATCTCCTCGGCCAGGCGTGCAATATGCCCCTTAAGGAACTTCTCAGGAATCTTGGGCATCCCTTCACCCGTCGCACCGAAAATCTTGGCGAACTTATCGGTAAAAGACGAGAAGTCGACCTTGTCCATCTTATCCTTCATGCCAGCCATGAAGGATGCGAACCCGTCCTTGGAATCACCCCAGGCAGCACCGGCCCCCTCATCAAGAAGGAGCGTGAAACTGAGGAGCGTCAGGAACTCCTGAATAGCCTTCTGGCTGCCCTCCGAAATGGACGTCCACATATCATCCGTAAGGCGGACTCCAGGAAGGACCACACCGGGATTGGCGGCGTGGTCGCGTCCAGGGTTTCCTGCGGCAGGGACCACCTGGGCCTTGAAGGCGGCGACTCGCTCGGTTGCAGTTAGAGCAGCGGCGATGTCGAGTGCGGAGCCGAGCTCGGGAAATACGTCGCGTAGATTGGCGACAAATTCGTCATATTTGTTATTAAAAATAGAGTCAAGGGGCGGGGTTTCCGTTGCTGCGGCACTCATATGTTTAACAAAGATGGCGAATACCTTAAGCGGTATTTAGCGCGGTTGCGAAGCACAGCGGCTGCGGCTGCTGCGGCACTTACATATCACTGGGAATGCCACGTGCACGCTCACAGAGCACACAGAGCACATGGAGATACTTCCAGATCGCCTCCTTGTTTGGCTCACCGAGAGTCCCCCAATGCTTGTCAAATAGGGTGATTGCCGGCATCACCTCATTGAACTGGCTGGCAATCTTCTGGCGCCCAAGTGCGACGATACGGTCCACCTGGCGGTCCGCAATAGCACGATGGAACTCAACATAGATGTGCTCGTGGAACATATCGAGGATAAGTCGGGGATTCACCTTCTTGGCCGCCGTAATTGCCTCCACTGCCATGCGAATCTCCTTCTCCTCTGGGAACGTCTCCTGGAGTTCCTCAAAGAAGCGGACAAGTTGTGTATTAAAGATCGAAAGAGGCGTTGCCATTCCTAACTATTAGTGTAGTTGGGCAAAGTCTTTTAGGTTTTCACGCACTGGGTGGGGCCGCCATGCTGCGGCGCCGGCGTGATGCATGCTGCATACGCTTTAACATAAGGGCCGCCCAATTAGAAATACCTGTATGTGGTGATTTAATAACAATATATGCCAAATTCCCAGCGGCCGTAATTGTTGCCCCGTCGACCAATTCATCATCAGTAAGGGTGCCAAATATAACCGCCAGGTGATAGAAAAATTGGACCTGCTTAATATTTAACCGCGTAATTGCGTCAGCATATGATGCAAGCGTAGTTAATTTCATTTTAAACATATAAGGTCGCATGGCTTCAAAATGCTCCCTGTAGCGCGAAATATTGGCAATGCGACTGTTTTGCTGCATAACTTCTTCAATAGATAATCGATTATCACGCGCCCGCCTACAAAGAGCCTTATAGTCATAGCGGAGGCGCCGGCGCATATATACTGCGTCACGGCTCGTTATAACTTGGTCTGCTTGTGATGTGCGGTGTGTCATTTAGGGATTGACTGGGGCGTGGTGCTTAGGTCTGGGCGGTTGACTACCAGCGCACTCCCTCACTGCCGCGCAATCATTTTCGGCCCACTCGCCTCGCGGGCGCGCATATACTGCTCCATTTGCTTGTCGAGCAACTCTTCCTTCTTGCTGCGCTTGTTATTATGATCCGTCATGGTGATCTGCGAACCCTGGCGCGTCCCTGGTGCTGCGCCCCCATTTAGGAATGCATAGCTGTGCTGAATGCGCGTCCCACCGTTCCCCTGAGCCGACAGGTCAGCCTCCGTCATATCCAGGAATGCATACATATCGGACCCGACTGCCCCCATTTCAATCCCAGTAAATGGCTCGGGCTCGCCAGCCGCTCCCCCAGCATCGGCTCCTCCACCTGCCCCGCCACCACCACCGCCCCTATTTGAGTCCTTCAGGCGACGCTCATAGAGCCAATTCATGACTTCTCCATCCGTGCGGGGTTCCGATTCTCCACGAATAACAAGCGTCGGGACCTTCTTGAGCCATCCAGGAAGGGCCGGGCGGTTGGGTGCAGGATCCACACAAATGAAGCGGAACTCGGTCTTATAAGGGGTATTTCCCAGTTCAGTTATGAATGCATGGGACCATTTGCACTTATTTGAATAAAAACATATGTGCTGTGGTTGTGCCGCCATCTGTATACATTTACGTCATGGTGGGGCGTGCAATGTCCGCACTGGCGACAGCCGCTGCCAAAATTGAACCTAATGTTTCACCACCCTATGTAGCCAGCCACCCCAAGCCAATATGTTCGAAAACGTTCAGCAAGTTGACAACCGGACAATGAAGTTCACCCTCACGCCATTCCACGTGACCTATGCGAACACTCTGCGCCGCGTAATTGTATCCGGAGTGGAGACCGTGGGATTCCGTGCCGATATGACGGAGAAGGGGACGACGACCGACGTGCAGGTCACAAAAAATCACACACCAATGACGAATGAAATGCTTGCCGACCGTGTGGGCCTCATCCCTCTTCATGTGCGCGACCCCCTCACATGGGATCCCGATCGCTATATTTTCCGCCTGAATGTCGAAAACACCCAGGAAGCCCCACTCGATGTCGTCGCCGGCAACTTCGAAGTTCTTGAGCGCCGTGCAGATTCCGACGAGCCTGTTCCTGTGCCAACCGAGCAGTTCTTCCCACCCAATCCTCTTACGAAGGAAACGGCCCTTATCGCAGCCCTCCGTGGCAAAGTCGGCACTGCTCCCACTGGCGAGGCCATTTCCCTAACTGCAAAGGCCACTGTGGGCACTGGTCGTCAACACGCACGATTCATTCCAGTTAGCCAATGTTCCTACGAATATACACGTGATCCCAACCCGGACCGCATTAAGGAGTATTTCGACGACTGGTTAGTGAAGTCGAAGAAGGTTTCACCAGATGACCTCCAGGAAGGCTCCGAGAAGAAGGCGGCACTTGAGCGGGAGTTCAATACAATGGCCATTGCGCGATGCTATAAGGTGGATGAGCGGGGCGAGGCGAACAGTTTCGACTTTACGATTGAGTCGATCGGTGTGCTGGGCGTTTCGTATATTGTTGACCGTGCATGCCAGGTGATCGAAGATATGTGCAATCGCTATGCAAATGTCCGGTCCGGTGCGCTCCCTGAGGAACTAACCGTGCTGCCGGCGGCGAATCGCCTGGTTGGCTTCGACTTCATCTTCCGCGGGCACGATCACACGCTCGGCAATATGCTGCAGACATGGCTTGTCGATAATCATATTGGGGAAACGGCAGCGGAGCCAAAAATCACCTACGCAGGCTACTATCTTCCGCATAATCTGCGAGATGAAATGGTCCTCCGAGTGGGTGTGGAGGACGGTCAGGAAGCGACTGCACGGGCGGCAGTGGCGGCGGCTGCCCGTGGATGTGCGGCCTTCTTCAAGACGGTCCGTGATGAGTGGCGTCAGGTTAATGGTATGCGTGCACCGCGGCCTGTTGTGGCTGCCGCACCGCCTGATACTTCTGTTGCAGCAACAGCAGCCGCAGAAGCTGCCGCCGTCGCCGCGCCATCCCGAAAGCCCAAACTCACCCTAAAAGCCGCCTCAGCAAGCCGCAAGACGGTCGGTTAATAACTGCAATTAGAAATTCTGCAACTATAACAAAGCACCATGTTTGATACTCCCCAGACTAAATTCGTGTCAATCTTCGCGCTCGTCGCACTAGTCACCGGTTCCGCAGTTACTGGTGTGATAAGCGGTGTGGCAAACACACTTTACTTTTTCTTCGGATTCCTCGTCATGGCCATGATTGCTATCCTGGACATCCGCTGCACCCTCGTCGGTGGTTGCGACTTCTTCGGCTGGCTCAAAACGGTTCTTTTGGCGATGATGTTCACATTCAGCATTGTGACATTTGCCTATGCCATCCGTCTAAAACGCGCCGAAAATACCATTGTAAATGAAATACCTGCCAGCCCGCCTTCAGGGAGCGCCTAGGCAGATTCCCCGTAAAATCTTTATGACATGGGAAACTTTGCCGCCCCCTGAAATGGAACAGAAAATGATGTCTTGGGTTGCCGCGAACCCAAGTTATGATTTTTACTTTTATGACGCGGCCGATCGTGCAGCCTTTCTGAAGGCGCACTTTGAGCCGGCGGTCTTTGCGGCCTACGACGAACTGGTCCCGAAAGCCTACAAGGCAGATCTTTGGCGATATTGTGTGCTTTTAGTGGAGGGTGGTGTGTATGTGGACAGTAAATGCGAGGCGTTGCTGCCCCTCGACGAGATCATCAGGGATTGCGATGAGTGTTGTGTGCCACATGATACGGATAAGTTCATAGCGATTGCATGGCTGGCATTTAGGGGTGGTCATGATATTCTGGTGAATGTCATTTCCTATATTGTGCAAATGGTTAAACAATATGACAAGTCGCGCCATCCACTGGCCCTCACTGGCCCCGCTGCCTTTTCAGCATTCTTTAATGTGCACTTTGGGATTGCCAAAAGAATGCCGGCGACGGCTGCCGAAAAGTATCAGGTCTTACTTTACCGCGATGACACGATCTTTACGGTTGATGGTCGTGCACTTTGTCGAACGACCTATGCGGGCTATAAAGAAAAATGTAATCCTGTGTGGAAACATTATCCACAATTATGGGCGCTTGATGTGGTGTTTAAAAGTAAAGTTTCGCCGGCTGTATTGGAGTTCCTTGAGCGGGACATTAAAGATTCCGAGATTGGCGGCGAAATACAGCAACTCCTAAAAGACTTACGAGGAGGTGCCAGCGGGCACTGAAAGAATTGCGTTGCAGTCGTAAAGTGCGATCGTGGGTGTCTTTTGTGCAACTCGCTCGATATTTCGCAGACATATACACGTATTATTAATGGTAATAAGTGTGTATGATACATTGCGCAGTTTATCTTCCGTGTAAAGTCTGGAGATCACCTTCAGGAGTGGTTTGAAGGATTTATAGTGCCCCTTTTTGGCATATGAATTGACGATTGATTCATATGTGGAAGGTCCGCTGTAATTATGATTGAACAGCGTGGAATTTGCAGTTAGGGAATGGAGTTCGTCGACGTGGCAGTGGGCTGCCTTTTCGCGAATACGGGCACGAAGAAGAGCGGTTTCTTCATCGGGCTCGGATTTACTGCAACACATTTCAATTAGGGATGCGATGACGTCCATGGCTTGGTGGTTGCCTGGATGCCAGGCGACATCTTATGTCAATTTTTAGTGCTTACGCGACTTGCGATAAGCGGAGCGGTGGCGACGAACAGAGCGTTTGCTTGACTTACGGTGGGCGGAGCGACGAGCGGAGCGACGAGCGGAGCGACGAGCGGAGCGTCTGCGACGGACAGAGCGACGACGACCACCTTCGACCTTGAACCCAGGAGTGCCAGGAGGGGGCGTGGGAGGAATACCTTGGGCATTTGCTTCACCAATCACGCGAATTCCCTCTGGTGCAGGTGGCTTAATCTCGATAACTGTATTTGGCGCAACAGGGGCAGGCTCAACAGGCTTCTGATTATTCACCACGACCTCCTCTAAGGGCACATTTGGTGCATTTTTCCGAAACCAAGTGAAAGGATTTAATGTCCGTTCAATAGGATCACGATCAAATGAGAATCGGAAGCCACCGCGTTTGCGCATTGTCCGATTACGCTTTGCCATGACTATTCTATTAGGAGTGTGGGAAGATTAGTCGACCTCCTCGATGTTCGGCCCAGCAGCAGCCTCGCTGCCCTCTGCAGCCGCTGCCCCACCCGCACCTGCACCTGCATACATCCGCATGAGAACTGGACGCACCTTCTCCTCGACCTTCTTCAGCTCCTCCTTGTAGGTCTCGGCCTCCTCCGCCGGGTGCGCATCGAGCCACGCAAGGCCAGCCGTAATATCGGCCTCGGCCCCCGCCACAGCGTCCTCACCGAGCTGCTCCTTCACCTTGTCCTCGCGGAGCGAATTACGAGCATTGTAGAGATACGCCTCCATCTCATTGCGCGCCTCCACCTTCGCCATCTGGGCCTTATCCTCCGCCTCCGCGGCCGCCGCCTCCTGGATCATCTTCTCAATCTGCTCCTTGGTCAGACGGCTCTTATCATTCGTAATAGTAATCTTATTGGTCTTCCCCGTGGACTTCTCAACAGCAGATACATTCAGGATGCCATTGGCGTCGACGTCATAAGTGATCTCAATCTGGGGCACACCACGAGGCATTGGGGGAAGTCCCTCGAGACGGAACTGGCCGAGGAGATTACAGTCGCGCGTAAACTGGCGCTCACCCTCGTAGATCTTGATGTCACACGCGGGCTGATTGTCGGCATATGTGGAGAACGTCTGGGTCTTCCGAGTAGGCACAGTGGTATTCCGCTTAATAAGCGCGGTCATAACCTGCCCCGACGTCTCAATCCCAAGGGAGAGCGGTGTGACATCGAGGAGGATGATGTCGCTGGTCCGATCCTGGACCGTCTGGCCGGCAGTTAGGATGTGCGCCTGGACTGCCGCACCATACGCGACGGCCTCATCGGGGTGCACGCCGTCGTTGAGTTTCTTGCCGTTGAAAAAGTCGCTGACGAGTTGGCGGATGCGAGGAATGCGGCTGGAGCCACCGACCATGACAATCTCATGAACCTGGTCCTTGGGGACCTTCGAATCCGTGAGCACCTGCTTGACAGGCACCATACAGCGCTTGAAGTCTTCCTCACAGAGGAGTTCGAACTTGGCGCGGGTAAGGGTAAGGTTGAGGTCCTCCCCGTCGGCCAGCGCGTCAATCTCAATGGTCGCCTGGTTGGCAGATGAAAGAACACGCTTGGCACGCTCACATGCCGTGCGGAGTCGGCGGAGGGCGCGGTTGTTCTTCGAAATATCGATACGGGACTTCCGCTTAAATTCCGAGGAGGCCCACTCTACAATTCTGTTATCAAAGTCCTCGCCTCCGAGGTGAGTATCACCGGCCGTAGCCTTGACCTCAAACACGCCATCATCAATGGTGATAAGACTAACATCATGTGTCCCGCCACCACAGTCAAACACCATAATATTGCGCTCCCCCTGGCCCTTCGTGGAATTATCGAGACCATACGCCAGCGCCGCCGCCGTCGGCTCATTGATAATGCGGAGCACATTCAGACCTGCAATTAGGCCGGCATCCTTCGTGGCCTGGCGCTGGGAGTCGTTGAAATATGCCGGCACGGTGATCACCGCGTCCTTCACGGTCGCCCCCAGATAGGCCTCGGCCGTCTGCTTCATCTTCGTGAGGACCATCGCGGAAATCTCCTCAGGCGTAAACTGCTTCGCCTCGCCCTTCACTGCCACCTCAATCTTCGGCTTTCCCGCGGCATCGGCAAGCACCTTGAAGGGCCAATGCTTCATATCCGACTGGATCTGTGCATCATCAAACCGACGCCCAATGAGACGCTTCGCATCGAACACGGTATTGGTCGGATTGCCGGCGGCCATCGCCTTTGCACCATCTCCAATAAGTCTCTCTTCATCCGTAAAAGATACATATGAGGGAGTCGTTCTATTACCCTGGTCATTTGCAATGATTTCCACGTGATTATTCTGCCACACACCAACACATGAGTAGGTAGTGCCGAGGTCAATGCCAATCGCAGGAGCGGTCTTCGTAGCCATTTCTTAACTGTCTATGAAGTGCGCTTGAACTTTAGGTCATTTTGTGTGGACCTGGCTGGGGTATTTATTTAGACCAATGAACATTTCAAATCGGCATATATAATACTTTCTTCCTCCTTCATATGAATCAATAATTCTTTACAAAATATATATTTTTCTTCATTTGAGTATTGTTTAGAAGGTTCAATTTTGGAATGTTCATCTAAAATTTTATCTTTTAATAAACTATTTTGAAACATTTTTTCTTCTGATTTAGAATGACAGTATAGTGATTTTATGAAGGGTTTAAATACACTTTCAGGAATTTCTTTTCCATCTTCATAAAGTTCAATTAAGTAATGTGCTGTGAAAGAAAATCTTCTATGTGATTTATACCATTTTGAGTATTTTGTAGATTGCCAAAACTCCATATGTATATTAAAAGGTGCCGCTTTAAAATGTTTGTTGGTTTAAACACACCAGATGACCTGTCTATACTGCATTTAGGATTGTGTGGGTGCAGCGGGCTCAGGTGCGGGACTTGCATCTGTGGGGGGCGCGGCCGAATCGACATTGGCAGTGGGTGCCACCGCTGCCGCCGCCATGCGGCGCCCAGGCACTTTCCCCTGGGCAATGCGGTGGCGCAGGTTCATGAGGTAGAGCAGGCGAGGCACAGGGAGTCCATTCATATACCCCACGACCGTCCCCATGCTGACCGACTGCCCCGCAGGCCGCAGCATCTTAAGGAAAATCCCGTGGAGGGCCGCGACGTGTGCCTGCCACTCCCCTGCGACCGCCTTCGCATCCAGTTTCCGCGCCTTGTGGACGTCAACATAAAACCGGTAAAGATCGCCCGTCGCCTTCCGCAGCCACTGCTCGCACTCCCAGAACACAGCCGAGTCCTCGGGGTAGTAAATCAAATATGTCTTCACCAGCCCCTTCGCACGCAGCCCGAAGAACCGCTCATCCGCCCGTGCAGTATTTCCACGCATGCTCCGAATCATCTGGTATACAGGCGACCGAATGCGCCAGCGCCGCCCCGCCCCATCGTGAAGCATGACTCCCTGCCAGGTCCAGTCGCGTCCCCCAGAAATCCGCTCAAACCACTCCGCCATCCCCTCACCATCCCTAATTGCAGCATCAGCGGACAGCGCAGGCACCTTCTCCTCCAGAGTAATGGAACCGTCCGCGCCGACAATCCCAAGTTGAAGCACAATCATCTTTGCCGCAGAATTCACCGTCACAACACGATGCTCCGGATGTTGCACAAGAATCGAGCCAAAATGCGCCACCCCCGCACTCCCAGGATATCCCAGAATATTCCCCAAATACTCTACCGACTCACCCTCGCCATACGCTGCCTTAACAGCATCCTCCAGCATAGCCGCAAATGACTTCGTCGCATTCTTGAAAAACTTCCCACCGGCGCCAAACTGCGACCGCGATGCGACCTGCACCGCCTTTGAGCCGACCTCCGTAAATGCAGTTAGAGTGACACCGTCCTCGTATGAGGATACATGTGTATCCGCGGGCATTGCCTGCCACTGGAGCGGATTCTCCAACTCGGACTTCTGTGTCATGACCGAAACCGGCATATTAGTGTCCTTCCGCCAAACAACTGAACGGAACCACTTCATATGCTCCTTGGAATAATCGGACACGCCCTTCTTGGCATATACCATCGCATACGGGCTCCCTTCGCGCTCCTTAATTGCCAACTTCCCGCCCTCCGCCGAGGTTAAAAAAGCCTTCATAGCATCCCATGTAGAGTGCTGATTGCGAAGGTCACGAAAGATATTAACGGTATAAGGGGACATTTCTGTAGAAATAGCGCTGGTGTCCTTTAGGCGTATGTGACTGAGCAGGGGGGAGCGCGCCAGTATGTGTGGATAGAAAACTACAGTAAATACAATTAGAAGATGGATGAGGAGGTTGTAAATAATATCATACCGGCAGCCGAAGAAGCCGAGGAAAGTGTCCAAATTGCGCGGACACCTGTGGTCGCTGAAGGGAGCGTCGACGAGACCGACGAGGTGATTGAGTTGGGCGACAGAGTGCGCGTCGAAACGTCCAATTACGGAGTGCTAGAAGGTCGCGTATACTATCGCGACGCCGACCTCATTCGCGTCATGCCCGACGGGGTTTCCAATCGTGTGTTCGATTTTCCCCTGGAGGACGGCGAGTTTGCGGCGGATATTGGTGTGACTTCAGCGACAATTCTCGAGAAGCATCGCCTGGAGGGTTTCGCTGCCCAGCAGGACCTACGCCCCGGTCTTCTAATGGACACGTTTGATGAGGATGGCCGGCTGACTGCTGTGTATACTATCCAGGGAGTCAATGAAGAGACCGACGCAATTACCGTGCTTCTCGACGGGGCCGAGGAGCAGTTCAACTTCGACTTCGTCGGTATACCACGTGATGCCCCTTTCGTTGCCCTCGGCACACGCGAGGCACCCGCAGAGGAGGCCGAGGAGCCTGCCGCGACCCCCGAGGAGGTCGCAGAGGCCGTCGCCGCAGCCGCCCCTGGGCCCCTCGACAGCGAGGAGGCCGAAGAAGCAATCGAAGACGCGGCCGACGAAGAGGAATTCGTCATCGTCGGCAAAATGGTCCTGCCGACATTCATCGAGGCTGAGGAGATTCCTTCATCGGAGCAACTCTACCCTGCCCACGTCCAGAAATCCGACGCCCTAAATGGTTTCCTCGAACTCATGACGGATTCCATGAAGAAGGATCCGCGAATGCTGCGGAAAGCCCGCGCCCTAACTGAAATGTTCGCCGGCCTCAAAAACGAGTTCCTCGTGTATGACAAGACCGGTCGCCCAGTCGGCACAAATCCCACGCACATGGATACACTCCTCGAACTTTTCCGCGCGGTTCCTGTGCCCCTCGGTCGCCCCGTCCTCAGCGTTGCCAAGCGCTACTATAAGGATCCCGTGGCTGCGGAAGAGAAGACCATTGAGGAGGCAGAAGCGGCAGAGGCTGATGCAGACTACAATAAAGTGGAGGCGTATATGCGTCATTTAATGCGGATAAATACGCGCAAAACGCCGGCCGAAATCGACAGCGTGATGAACAATGCAATTATCCGCGACTTTGTTGAAGAACTCGTCGCAGAAATCCGTGATAATAAGGGAGCGACCACAGGTGTCGGTGCAGGCGCCGGTGGCTCTACGCGCACCCAGGCCGGTTCCATGCAATACTGGATTTGGCTCCAGTCACATATGCATGAGTTCCTCCGCCCCTGGTATGCAGCCGACACCGACAGCGAACTCTGGGATTCGAAGGTCGACTCTGAGTTCTTCCGTGATGAATTCCCTGACTTTGAGGATCCCGCGGTGACAACCATGAAGACATCAACGAAAATGACGAGTTTCAAGATCGAATCTGCCATCCAATCATTTACGGATATCCCATTTGCCATTGCACGTGCTCTCGGACCCACATTTAGGACTGATGAGAAAAAGGCGCTGCGTCTACTGAAGGCTGCCGAGGCTGCACCTCTCCGCGGCTATGTGCTATTCCCGCTCCTTTTTGCGCCTAACATGGGTGCAATTCGCACCGGTATGCTGGCCCGTGATGTGGAGTATAGTATGCGCAAGTATATGACCATGTCGGCCATCCTCCAGTCCATGGATGGGGTGAGCGATGTGCCGACGTCGAATGGGATATTGGCCCTCGGCGTAGAGGGAAACACGCTCGGAAATATACCTGTCGCCGACTATCTCAACGGTATTGCATTTAGTGGTCTCGGCATGGGGTCCTTCGACCTGATTCTGCGGCAGTTCGGTCTCAATCAGTTCGAGATCAGCATGGAAATGAACGAAGTGCTCCAGCGTAAACTGGCCGCCACCCATAACTCCCTGCGAGTCCACATAGATACGCTGCGGTCAAAACTGGAAGAATATGTAGGCAATGTGCCGACCGTCGTCAATAACACCCTGATTGGTGCACCGACTGCTGCCACTGCCGACGCCGATATGCCGGCGACCAGTGAGATTCTGCCATTAGAAGCCGCACGTGCTGAGCCGATGCTAGAGCGGGTCATGCGCGATGCGGCCGCCATGTCGCCCTCCCTCGCCGCCAACGACATCGCCCTAACTGCAGCCCTCCTGGCCCGTAATCCTGACCTTTTCACAGCAATTGCCTCAGGGCAGCCGGCCGTCGTTGCGGTGGAGCGTTTAAGAGCCCAGCGCGCGGCCTACGGGAAGGCCCTAGAGAGCGCGAAGGCGATCCGCGAACTTACACTTATGAAGGGTGAGGCACCGAAGGCAAACCTCTGCAAGCACGTGACTCTGCTGCGCGATATTCGCCGTGAAGGCGACGACCTCCACCGCATGCAGTTAATGACCAAATTTGTGGCCGCATACTCGGGTGCACGGGACGGCAACTGGGTCAACTGCAAGGCGTGCAAGGAGCATCTCATATGTATACATGAACTCCTCCAACTGAAGATGTTTCACCAGCCGCGCGAAAAGCAGGCCATCCAGAAGGAACTCCTCCTCAATTTCAACGGTCCCCTGGTAGGTGGCAAATTCCAGTGCCGCAACTGCGGTCAGCCAATCGCCGAACTCGACTTCGACAAGCATTTAGAGTTCGACGACGAGGGCCGGCCGATGATGGGGGCTGCGCCCATGGATACGTCAGAGGAACAGTGGGAGGCGGAAAAGGAGAAGGCGCTCGAACTCGAGATAAAGAAAGAGGCTCCCATAAAGTATGAAAATGACAGCCAGCAGGAAATCTACGAGGTCGCCAAGGTTCTCGCCGACACGGTTGGTGTGCCCATAAAGAAAGACGGATATGACCGCATAATTGCCGGCGTGCAAGGATTTATTGCGAAGCGTGAGAGCCGTGAAACATATGCCAAGTATGTGGAGCGTCTTCGCAAGAAGAATCCCGCCGAGGCCGCACGCATGATGAGTTATGACATGCGCTTGAGCCGCTTTTTGGTGGCCGCCGTGGGTGCCTATATGCTCATTGAAGTGCAGGCAGCAATTCCCAATTATGTGGTCCGCTTCTGGATTCCTGGATGCAAACCCGGTTTCTCAGGTTATCCAATCGGCAACCCCGAGAATTTTACTGGTGTCGACTATATTGGTTGCGCCATTTCGACGATTCGTGCAACGGGCGCCGTGGCATCGGGGGCCGATGGTGACCTTGCACGCCGCTCCCACTGGGAAACGACGGGGTGGCAGAAGATTCCATCGGACAAGGACCGCATTCAGCAAATCACGGAACTCATGAAGAATATCCTCGAGAAGCACGCGGTCGCTGATCCAGGCGTGCAGGCATCCCTGAATGCCAAGCGGCAATACAATCAGGAGACGCTCGGTGCGGCGGCGGCCGAGGCGGAAGGCGATATATTGAGTGATACAATCCCTGCGGGTTTCCTGCCGACACAAGTTGTCTTGACGCCCGAGGAGGCCGCCGCCGCCCCCGTCGTCGCCGAGGCCGCATCACCTACCGCTCTCGCCGCTCTCCATGTGCTTGCCGCGCACAAATATGCCCGCCAGCACGGGAATCTCGTCGTCGGCTCTCCGTTTGCCGAAACGGTGTGTTGCACGGTCCCTGTGAGCGAACCGCGCCTTTTCTGGGAGCAAATGACTGAGTTGCCCCCACTGCCCCCGCGCGCCCTCCGTGTAGGCTACAAGGGGTCGCGCCTGGCTCACCATTTCACGCCGCGTCCCCAGTCCCAGATGAACCTCCAGTCGCCCCAGCATTTATACTACCGCGTTTTCCTAAATGTGTGCTACACTGGACCCAATACCGGTCGCCCTCACGAACTCGGCTTCACGAACAAGTGTTCCCAGTGCGGCTTCCAGTTCCCTGCATCTCTGTTTGCAGTTAAGGACTACATCGAGACGACCGGTCTGGCCGGTGGTGAGGCAAAGAAGGAGCGCGCTCGGCGCGCGGAGGAATTGCGTGAGGCGGAGCGGCAGGCGGCCTCACTCTTCGCCGAGGCGGGTGTGACGATTAACGCAGAGACCTTCGATGAAGTTCTCGACGCGTCTCACCGCAACAATGTGGTTGAGCCATACAGACTTCCGCCAGTTATGAGTGAAATAGATCGTGTGGGAATGTTGGCTGAACTCGACCCGCTCCCTGCGCCTAATTGGATAGGAATTCTGGAGGATCTTATCATACAATTATCGCGGCTCCCGCGGCGCCCCGAATTGGCCGATAAGGCGCTGGCCACGGGTTCGTTGTCGAACGAAATTGAGGCGGCGAAGGAGGCCATATTGATCCACATGGAGTCACTGCGGGCACGCGATGAGGTGGAGGGTATATTCGAGGTGATTGAGCGCGCCGATCCGTTTTCATTTATGGAGATGCTACAGGCATATATCATAACACCGGGCCAGCGGCTCCTCACAAGTATTGATGGGAAAACCGTTGTGGATTATCAGTTAGATGGATATGCGGGTCTGGCGCCGACGCATATGGAGCAGTTGAGGAAGAAGGTGATGGAGCCGGCGTGGCGTGTCCAGCATGCTATGTTGAAATACTTCAATTCGCAGAAAACCGTGCTGGCGCAATTAAAGTTACAATATGCCGTCCAGCAATTCATGTCAGTATATGCGCAGTGTAAGCGGCTTAATGCCGGCAATGTGCCTGGGGGCGAGTATGTGCTGAAATACCTCTATCACTATTTCTTCTATGTGATTCTGGCAACCATGCTCGACGCCAATGTGATCCCCCCAATTGCCACGGACCAAGCAATTAGCACATTTGATGTATCGACACCGGTCCTAATTGAGACGGTGCTGATGATGTTACGGCAGGTGCGGCGCGAACAGGTGAGCATGTCACCCGAGCAGATTAAGGAGGCAATTAAGATTCGGACGGAGAAGGAAAACGAGTATTTCGTCCATCGTATGGAGACTCGCTCAGATGATGAGAAGGCAGTGACGATGATTATGAAGGGTCTGAAGATGGGCGAGTGGGGTGTGAGTGCCGCGCAGGTGCAGAAGTATGATGCGGACCGCTTCGAAGTGGAGCGCTTGGAGCGCATGGCGATGGGTGTTGTGGACTTTAACGAGGGGGCCGCTGTGGCGGTGAGCGCGGAGTTGCAGACGCTGTTCAATTACGGTGATGAAATGGTCTATACGGCAGGCGAGGGGGATGGCTACGATAATGCGCAGTTTAGGGAGGAGGACTTTTAAGGCGGCAGCGGCTGCCACGATCACATATTTCGCGCAATTCTAGATAGATGAAGATACTCCTGTTCAGTGGCCTACTTTACCTGGCTGGGGTGGCGACAATACTTTACATTAGACCTACTTTAATGTTCCGTGACGACGGATCATGGAAGGAGTTTGGGATTGGGCGGAATCCCGCCGAATATACTTGGATGCCTTTTTGGTTGGCGGCAATACTTTGGGCAATCGTCTGCTATTTGATGGTGCTCATCATGTCCGATGCATTTGGTGCGCCCACAATGAAAACTGTGGAACTCTCGCATAGATACCCGAATGATAATGGTGGGCGGCGCAATATGAAGCGCGCCAGTAATATAATCAGCGCAGCCGACGATGACGCCGCGCCAGGTTTCTATCGCTTAGAAACAAAGGGGCGTTTACCGCGCTATATTTATGTCGGCGAGGCGCCCCCTGGCGAGTTTGCGGCGGCCGGCGATGACTAGGCCCCGCAACTCTGCATCATTCCCCCAGTAATTAATTGTGCATATATTGCCGTCCAGAATACGTAAAATACATCTGTGGCCGTATCTTGTGTAGAAGGCATTGCAGTGGGCATAAGTGCGCGTATAGGGTATCCCAATGGTCCGATATAATTCACCGCAAGTAATATAATAAATGCCATAAGGGCGGCAATCCAGCCAACCTTCAGTGGCTGAATAAATTGCGTGCGCTCACAAACCACATAACTGACCAACATATTTCCGCCCGCATTTACCAAGTATGCAATTATTGGGATTAGAATAAATCCATAAATGCCTACGATAAAGTATGCCGCCACGCCAACGAGCACGGCCACTGCGAATGCGATCCCGTATAAAAGCAGTCCCCGTTCAAATACACCGAGTGATTCTTTTGTGCGCCGCCCTGAGTCCATTTCTGGGATACTTCGTGAAAAAATGAACACGAAAAAAACTCCGAAAACCTTTAGCAGAGTATATCATATGTCGTCCGACAATTTGGACATAGCCGCACTTATGGCGCGGGCGAAAGCGGCCTTAAAAGAAAAAGATGCGGCTGCGGCAGCAGCAGGACCGGCACCTGCCCCCAAGGCAAAACTAACACTCGCTAAGGCGAAGGCGGCCGCCACAAAGGGCCCTGTAACGAAAAAGGTGGCAGCGCCAGGATTCCTCGATGCAGCGGCTGAAACCCTACGTGCAGTTACAGGTATCAATCCGGTCGGCAAAGTCCCCACCGAAGAAGAACTCAAAGATTTCTACAAGCGCCGCAAGAAGCATCCGGAACGCTATACCATCGACCCTAAGGGCAATTTGGTGGTCCGGTCAAAGACCGGTGCTGTCGAAAAGGTCTACACTATCCCCCCTTACAGAGCCCCCACTACAGATGAATTGAAGGAACTGGAAGATTCCCGTCGAACCGCAGTTAGGGAGGTGGAGGAGCGCTACGAGGAGGCGATGGGTGAATTGCGGGCGCGCATGGACGAGTATAGACGCGGGGAGGCTTCGGCTGGTGACGTGGTGGCTGTAAATACTCGCCTGGCAGCCATTGATGCTGAGCGACACACCGTCATGTTTCCACTTAGGGGTGTGAGAACTATCGAGGGCGTTGAAGTGCGGCATGTGCTGTTTGACCAGCGCGACAATCCAGGTATGATGACTGTGAGCATTCCTATGCGGCGGACGTTGACGCTGCAGGAGCAGTATGTGCGTGAGGGTGATGAGGTTATGCCCGAGGCACCTGTCGCAGCGGCTGCGGCGATGGCCGGTGGTGCGATGGCGGAGGCCGCAGCAGCGGCGGGGCACGAGCCGTCCTTCTCGCAGACCTTGGCGAATGACAAGGGTATTATTGCCTTCGCCAATCCTGAGGACAATGAGCATGGCTACTTGAGCACATTCTGGCCGGTCAATTTCAAACTCGGTAATACTGCCTATTACACGGTCGAACAGGCGGCGGCCGCGGAAAAGGCACGGGCATTCCACGAGGACGCCCTGCGCACCGAAATTCTTAGGACGCGCGCCCCACGCACTATGCGCACAAAGGCAAATGGGATTATCCCTAAAAGCCCTGCACAAACGGGGGGTATGCCTGTGCCACGCCTCGACGAGTGGGAAAATGACCTGCGTCTCAAGGTCCTTAAAGATGCTACCCTCGCAAAGTTCCAGCAGAATCCCGAGTTGGCCGACAAACTCATCCTGACCGGCGATAAGACGCTCGTCCTGGCCGACACGCGCGAAAAGAAAGACGGCATTGGGCTCGCCCTTACTGATCCGAAAATCGCCGATTCGGCTAAATGGAATGGTGGAAATCTATATGGTAAAATCCTTATGGAGGTGCGGTCAGCGCTGCGTGATGAACGCGGTGGGGGCGATGGGGCAGCGGAGGGAGGTGCCGTGGAGGAGACAATTAGTGAGGCCGCGTATGCACGGGAGCGTGAGCGGAGTGAACGGGGCGCTGTAATAAATGCGATGCAGCGTCGCGTGCACTTTTAGGGGGCCTATTATGAAGACTGGATGGGATAGTCTTTGACGGCCTGGCCGTCGCACTTTACTTCGGCCGAATTATACTTGTAGCAAACGCCGTTGCCGTCCTTGTAGACGGTGCCGCCGTTTTCAGGTGTAGGATACTTTACAACAATCTTTTGTTCCGGGCTAAGGGAGCATACCAGGAAAATTCCCACAGTGAGTCCTGCAAGGAAAAACAGCGGGTTGAATAACATCTATTAGGGCGCGTGTTTTTATTGGGCGGCGCCAGTGGGCAATTATCGGGCAGTCAATTAGAATATGCTTATTGACTACATCAGGAATCCGAAATTCGGCTATTTGTTCAGTTTTATAGTCGGCGTCGGGCTAATTGTTATAATAAGCGGAAACAGTTGTGTGGGGGACGCATGTGTGCGCTACAAGGCTCCGCCTGTTGCCGATGTGAATGACGCGGTCTACAAATTCAAGAACAAGTGCTTCAAATTCAAGACGGACACCACGGATTGCACAGGGGCCGTCGTCGAGTCTTTCAAGGGGGCATTTGCGGACCGTCTGGGGTTGGCGTCGGGGGCCGCGGCCAACTAAAGGGACTTTTTTCATGAGTTTTGAAAAGTAATATGGCAAGCGCTGGCACAAATCTTGAGGATCTCGCATCACAGGCACCCGTTGACAATGATGGCGATCTCGTCCAGAAGATTCTGGCGGATATGAATACTGGTGGAAACCCTGGGAATTCTATGATGTCGGCGCAACCTCCTGCACTGCCTCCGGCCCCAAGTGCGCGGGCCGCACCGGCAATGTCGGACCCGAATCCGAACTCAATGATCCACCACGCGATGGATCCTGCGGCCCCGACTGCACATATTATTGGCGGACAGCATCCTAGCCCGGCAGATTTCGCCTCTCTTATGCCCAATCAGGGGTATTTCGGTCCTCCTGGAATGGGAGCGCCCTACTATCCTGGGGCAGGTGGCGTTCCGGTTGCACCACCGGCTCCTCCGAAGGAAGAGGAGGGCTGGTTTGGATCATCGAAGCGGTCCTTCATTAAGGAAATCAAGACTCCTCTGCTGGTCGCCATTATTGTGTTTGTAGTGAGTCTTCCGCTTATTAATACGATGCTTGGGCTCTATTTCCCTCGACTCCTACGAGTTGGCGGGGATCTTACCACGGCTGGTCAATTAGTGAAGTCGGTGGGCGCGGGGGTGTTTTTCTGGATACTCCAGCGGGTTCTGGTGCCTCTTGTTGCCCCATAATTTTGAGTGCTTTAGTCAGATGAGTGGCGTAGCAGCAGCAAGTGCTTTTGCGGCAAGTGTATTTATTGTATTTATCCTGTGGGCTTCACGATCCCTGGGGATTGTCGGTCTTCTTGCGGCATTTGCTGTAGGGATGATTTCTTATAGCATGGATTCGAGCATAGAAATGGCGGTGGCCGCGATTATAGTTTCGGGTATTGCAATTAAGTATGCGCTGCCGCTTGTGCAGGTGAAGTGGGCGGAGGCGACGGCGGTTGCCGAGACGGCTTCGCAGGGAGTTGAGGGGTTCGCCAGCTGTGGCCGGCCTGCCCCAAAACCCCCTGCGGGAGTTGAGGGATTTGAGGGAAATGCTGCACATGAAGGCCCCGAGAAGATCATTCGGCGTATTGTGGCAATGAAGGGAGGTGCAAAGGAGATAGAAGGTTTCCAGGATGCAACGACCGCGAATGCATCAGCTGCTACGGCGCCTGCGACAGCCGGTGGTGTGGCCATGCCTGGCGCAACCCCCATGTCTGCACCGGCGGCTCCAGGGATGCCTCCTGCTCCAGGGATGCCTCCTGCTGCCCCTGCCGCACCTGCGGTCGCTGGTGGTATGGCGGTTCCCTCGGCGATGGTCGGAAATACGGCGGTCGGTGCAACTCCTCCTGCTCCTGGGGCGCCTGCAGGTGCCACAGACGCAGCCCGTGTTGCAGCAAATATTGCGGCCCTCCCATCCGCCGCCCCAGGGACAATCACTGTTCCTATTGCGTCTCCCACGGCCTCCGCTCCAATGATGATTCCTGTTAACACAATGGGTGCAGCCGCCGCGGCAGCCACGACAGCCCCTGTCGCCGGCATGATGAGCAGTGCCTCCGCACCTGGCGCCGCCGCCCGCGCGGCTCCTCTCGGTGCGCCCCTTGGCGCAGCCGGTGCAACACCCCTAACTGCAACCATTCCTGGTATAACTGGAAGTATCGCAGCCCCTGTCGGCCCCCCTGTCCCTTCCACGCTTCCTACGGCCGTTGCCCCCCTCGCCCAGCCTGGTGTGACCCCTGGAACCGCCGTCCCTCCTGCCGCCGCCCAGCAGACCACCATTTCTACTGCACTTACGCCGGGTGCTGGCACCCAGGGTTTCACCGCCGGCATAGAGAAGTTCCAGTCCGACGGCGAGGATGGCCTCTTCAGACTCGGCCAACTCCCCGCGGAGTCGAAGAATGGCCCGCACATTGATGCCGGCACGACTATCATGCGTGCACTTAGTTCCCTCAATCCTGGCCAGATCAATTCCCTAACTGAGGATACCAAGAAACTCCTGGATACCCAGAAGTCTCTTATGGGCATGCTCAACACAATGAAGCCTATCTTGAGCGATGGCGCGGGTCTCCTTTCGCAGTTCCAGGGGATGTTTGGGAAGTAAATGGTGCTACGTGAGTGACTGTAAATAAACTACAACAAACTTCTATTAGGAAATATGTTGTGGTATACTAGAAATGGCAAAAAGTGCTCCTAAAATGAAAATGCGTGGTGGTGGTGGTGGTGGTGGTGGCAGCGGAAACACAGCAGCCCCGAAGATGCGCGGTGGTGGCGGTGGCAGCGGGCCGATCATGTATGGTGGTGCCGATCAGTGTCCTCCTGGGTCATTTTGCGCATCATCATCAACCATATTCTTTGCCCTCGCGGCCATAATTGTAATTCTTTTAGGAGTGCTGTTGCTGCGTGGAACGGATTTACTGGGACCCTCTCCTGTGCGCTATCGCTCATATGAACCTGCCGCTCATGCTTCGCGTCCTCTGCTGGGTCCTCGGCCAGTGGCAGCAGGGCCTCCTTCTATAATAATCCAGGCTGCTGGCGTTGGCGGGGCCGGTGGCGATGACCGCTACCAGCAGGCCCCACAGCCCCTCAAGTCGTGGTATGGTGGCCCCGAGTTCCCTCCCCGTGGAGGCATAGCACCAATCCCCATAAATATCCCCACACAAGGCCTCCCCGAGCGCTTCCAGTCGGTCGGCATAATGACCCTCCCGGATGGCCAGGTGCTGCCTCTCTATGGCCGCCGCACAGCAACTTCCACGGACCGCTGGAATTACTATACGCGCACCGACACATATAACCCCGTTCCAATTCCGGTGTCATATAAGCGGCGCGACTGCATGGAAGACACGGGTTGTGAAGAATTAATGGACGGCGAGAGCATCACAACCTTTGGCACGAATAACAACGGGAAGGTCCACATTTACCGCAACGATGGACCGAAGTATATTCCTGGAATTATTTGAATCAACCGCTATTAGTAAGTAGCACGCAATGTCCTGTCCAACAAGTGGAAATATAGGATTTCCCGTTATGCCGGCGGGTCAGATTGATTTGACGACGGCGCAAGGCCGCACGCTATTTTCAATGACACTGGCGGCCAGTCCGACGACTGTTGGGCGTTCGATTGATGGTTCAAAAGGGGACGTATCAGGAACAGGATTCATTAATGATAATGGGATATCAGGCACGACCTTCTATTTTAATAACACCCCATATAGTCTTGCGGCCATTCAAGTGGCTCGGCCACATAACAATAGCTATATAACAACACTTCCAGCCGTGCCGGCTGGTGAAGTTATGGCGGATGTGGTGTTTTATTTCGAAATGCTGGCGGGAAATTATGTGGGCAATAAGGCGCTTGTATATATTGTGCCGTGTGTTAGTGTCACATCAGCAGCGTCGAGCGCAGCGGCAGCGGTGAGCACCGACATTGACGCATATTTGTCCGACGCCCAGAGTCGGTCGGCTGAGACTCCTCGTGTTAAATCTGTGGAGCCATTCTTCACAGTCAAGGGGACTCGTGTGCTATATTCGACATGTCTGAATATGACGGCTGCGGGCACTGGAACGGCTGCTCCCACAATGACCATTCAGGTAATCATATCTCCACCTGCATTCCTAAGTGCAGCCACGGCGGGTCCACTTGGTGCGGCGGTTGCTAAGATCAGCTACATGTGGCCTTCGAATATTCCCCGAGTCGGCGGGGAAGTGCCTGTGCGGGCGGCTGGCCAGGTGTCGCTTGCATCCAATAACCGTCCTCTGAATGAAATGAGATATGTGCTAACGGATAGTCCTGTGGAGCGTTTTATGGGGGGTGGTCGTTTAGAGTATGTGCGGAGTCCCGAGGATTTGCGGACCACTCAGCAGTATAAATGTATGCCGCTGGATGAACTGAAGGATGTGTCTGGGGGCATGGTATTACTGGACCCCGCATCTGGGACTCGCACACTGGCCGATGAGTTGGGTGACCGGTCGGCTGGTGTTACGGCCGATTTGGGAGGTGCTGTAGCGGCACCTGGAGTTTCGAAGTCGGCAAAGACATCGGCTATTACAATCTTTGCGATTGTTGTGGGGGTGCTTTTAGGGGTTGCGTTAATTGGTGGGTTTTTGTGGTGGTGGTTGCGGGGGCGACACAATGGGGACGGCGGGGGTATTGGAGGCACGACTGGCAATTCTGGTATATTTGGCAAAGGAAGCACGAAAGATGACGGTGGTGGTGGTTTATTACGCAGATTAGGATTTGGAAGAAAGTCTAGTGAGACTCTAGGAATTGATACAGCCGGACTTATTAGCGGTGTTTATGCAGCAACAAGGCTTACTACGGCGAATGCTGTAAGAGCAGAACAAGATGCATTTGCGAGTGGGCTTGCTGAAAGACAGGCCGCACTAAAAGCGCGGCGACCCGGTGCGACGGCAACAGGCTCAACTCCTGCGGCGGCTCCTGCGGCGGCTCCTGCGGCGGCTCCTGCGGCGGCTCCTGCGGCGGCTCCTGCAGCCGACACAGGCTTAACGCCCCCGTCTAATGAAGAAAGAGACGCCGCTGCGACTGCAAGAGTTCCCCTCACTCATCAACAGATGTCCACAAATGAACTAACTGCTGCATTTGGAGTTATTGGAGTCCCAGAAGGACAACCCCAACCTGAGCCAGTCGCACTTACTGCAGCATAATCCCCGCCCACAATAGATATGGCCAAAGGAACTCCCTTACTTTGGGTCGCAGCCGCCGGCCTGTTCATCATATTCCTAATAGCCGCTTATAAGTCCCTCCGCCCCACCATCATAGAGGAAATCTCCGAAGACTCTTATGCACCATTCGAGCCGTTCGAAAATCCTGCCTCCGACGGTGTTGCTGCCGCCGACCCGGCCGCTGCCCTCACATTCTGCCCCGCCGACACAAAGTATTTCATTGACAAGGCAGGCGACTCACTTTGTTGTGCCGGCGAGGTGGTCGGCAATCGCTGTATCGGCGAGGTCGAGTGCACCTTCTCGGCCCCCAAGAACGGTATCCGCACTTGTGGAGAAATCCGCGCACAACTCAATAAGGAACTCCAGTCAAATCTCTGTCCGCCCTCCATGCCAAACTACTACGAGTCACCATCAGGTCAGCGTGGATGCACGGCGAGTGGCCTCAATCAAGCCGGCACGGCTCCAGTGAACGAGAACATGCCTAAATGCTTAATCCACGAGGATAGAGATAAGAATGATACGGATCCCGCAAGTTGTGCAAATCAGCGCGCACTGGAGATGATGGAATGTATAGCAACTGACTGCAAGAAGGCCGTCATTTCACTTGCCGCGGCGACCCCAGCGATTCTTTCGCAGACTTTCGTGGTCCCATCCGATGAGATCCCTCGCCCCCGTATGTGTATGGATCGCGCCTCTTATAGCCGCTATTTGGACGCGAAAAACCCAAGCTGGCGCAGCGACCAGAAGTATAACCTGGACAAAAATGTGGGCATATGTGATATTGCTAAGAAAGTTTATATACAGAAAATGGTGATTGCTGGCGTAAATGATGTATGTTAATGGGTGCCTGTCCTGAAATACTTTTGAAAGAATACTTTTGTGAAAGTGCTCTTTGAAAAGACTTTGCCGGCTGCCTGCCGGCGCCAAAAGTGCACATCGCAAATTTGCGTCGGCAAAGTGTTTCGGCCGGCAAGTTCGCCAACCACTTTGGTTTCGCCGATTGACAACATGTCATAAAGTATCCGCCAGCCGCCCCAGGCGGGAAAGACTCACAGATGTCGTGGCAAAAATTGCGACAACATCTGTAGAAAAATGTGTATATTAAACCATCACAGCCGATTTGATTTGCCTGACCGCTCCACCCAAGGCCCCTATGACGACCTCTCGGCGCCTATATAGGTTATATCCACAATACACTGACGGAAACACTGCAATTAGTGGAATATGCGCATATTGCTCCTCTTCAATTGCATATGCGAGCGCACATCCCATTGCAACATTTCGCGCAAACCCCGCTCGCCCCAGCACACCCGAATGCCTAATATGCATTATCTGTGGAATTATAGAGGCAGCCGCTGAGTATGCACGTTTCTGCATTCTATTGGCATCATATCTGGAGCCACCCTTAGGTTAGCCCCCGCACCCAGCACACAACCCTAATAGAAAAGCCCCGCAATCTTCTCGCCCAGCGGCACAGACTTCATAACGATTTTTTTGTCCTGCGACGGAGCAACCGGCTCAAATGCATTGTCTCCTGTCCCATCCAGCGGCCGATACTCGACATCCCCTTCCGCCGGCACCTCATCATCCACATAATAGACTGCAGCCGACTCGGGCATATCACGCTCAGGGCCGTCGCGAGGGGCCTCCCCACGACGCTTGGCACGCAGGAATGTGCTCGAATAAGATATTATGCGGTAATTCCGCTCTAAAAGCAGTGCGGCAACCAGCATGAAAGTCGCCACACCGACGACGGGTCCGTAGCGCAACGAGTATACCATAATTAAGAGTAATATAATACGCACCATTGCAATATCAAGCACCATAAATGACTCATGTGGCACATGTGGAATTGCGATGAAGCCCGCGAACAGTATCGCCAATAGTAGTGCAGTATCAATGTCCATCTTCTTACTTATTCCTCAGTAAATTTGATGATCGGTCCCCTCACATTCCTAATTGCACCCATCCAAGCCATGCAAACAGCCACTCGCAAACCCCAAGCCAAACCCCAGGAGCGGTCCCCCCAAGACTGTGACCGAATCCTCACCCGTAAAGGATATGCAATTAAGAAGTCCGCGTTGACGGCCAAACAAACTGAGCAAATTCGCACGGAACTGCTCGTCGCCCCCAAAATACCGGAGCGGTTTGCGAAGGGTATTCCACCATTCCAAATCTATGCCGAGTCACCAACTCGCTTCTATTTGCCTCGCGCCTGGGCCGCCAGCAAATTCGGCGCCCCTGAAATGTCCCTTCTACCGGAAGGACTGCCCCTGCCACCAGCCGTGCGATTCAAAGGAACACCATATGACTACCAAGAGGATATTCTGCAGAAATTCACCGACGCCGGCTGTAATGGCCTCCTGTGCGTCCCCTGTGGAAAGGGGAAGACGTTTATGGCCCTCGCTGCTGCAGTTAGGCTCGGGCGGCGATTCATGGTGGTGGTCGACAAGGAGTTCTTCTTGAATCAATGGCGGTCCGAAATGGACGCCTTCGTGGACGGCCTGCGTGTCGGCATTTTGCAGGGGTCGCGCGCAGAGATTGACCCTGCCAAATACGATTGTCTGATTTGTATGTTGCAGACTCTGGCCCTCCACGAATATCCTGAGGGCTATTTCGACGGCTATGGACTGGCCATCTTCGACGAGTGCCACAAACTCGGAGCGCCCCATTTCTCGAAGGCACTTGGGAAAGTCCAGCCGCCGTGCCTACTCGGCCTGTCCGCCACACCGACGCGCGAGGACGGTCTCACATTTGTCTTCGAGTCTTATTTGGGTCGGCCGGTGCATTGGGACAAGACACGCGAACCGGATCCGACGGTCCAGGTGCGCGGCGTGCATTTCCAGACAGACGATGCAGTATTCCGCGAAGTTCCCACGAATTTCCGCGGGGAACCCGTGCTGGCGCGCCTATTGTCGAAGGTCGTGGAACATCCTGGGCGAACGGCGAAAGTCGTGGAGATTATCCGTGGTCTGGCAGCCGATCCGCGCCGCAAAATCCTTATTCTGAGTGAGCGCAAAATTCTCCTGGAGAACGTGGAAATTGCACTTAGGAGTCGTGGCGGAGCGGCTGGAGGAGGCGCTGGTGCTGCCGCTGCCGCTGCGACGGCCCCCATCACCGTCGGATATTATGTCGGTGGTATGAAACAAGCCGACCTGGACGCCACCGCAGCCGACTGCCAGGTAATCCTGGCAACCTATGCAATGGCCAACGAGGGCCTCAATATCAAGACCCTAAATGCAGTTGTGCTGGCCTCTCCGCGGAAGCGCGTGGAACAGAGCACGGGTCGCATTTTGCGAATGCGTCCTGAGGAGCGGAGTGTGGAGCCAGTTATTGTAGATGTGGTGGATCCACATGATACGTATAAGCGGCAATGGAAGTTGCGATTGGCGTATTACAAAAAGTGCGGGTATAACATTCAGGAAGAAGGTCGACCTGCATTTAAGGAAACGGTCATTCCCGCGAATGAGCACGGGTGTATGCTATTGGGAGTGTGCGAAGGGGATGAGGAGAGCGAGGAGGAAGAGGAGGTGGACGTGGAAGGCGAAGAGGAAGATGAATAATTACCTAATTGCAGATGTGAATTCACCATTTTGAGAACCTTGTGATACAATCGTTGGTTCGGCCCAATAAACATGTGCATTTAGTGCCCTAAGCGTTACATTAAGGAACCAGTCCACTGGTAATTTAATTTTATATTTATATGATTTTATGACCTCTAAAAGTTTGTTCGCTATAGTTTTTCTTACAACAATACTATCAGTGCATCGTGTGCTACCTGGGCCGTCATGTGTTTTTACAAATATATTCGTATTTGCCGATTGTGTTATATAAGAAGGTATATGTAGATTACATCCGTCACCTATAAATAACATATCGCAATCGGATGGCATTTGTTTCAAATAGCCATCTAGTTTATTTTTAAAATCTGCATCAAGTATTGCATCATCTTCTAAAAATAATGCATATTCACCGCTCATATGTTCCCATGTGTGCATGTGCTTACAAAATAAAGATATTTCAGCCATATTGAGTTTGGTTGTATCAAATTTATTGATTATATCGGATGTTAATGCTTCCTTATCAAAACATTCAATAAAATGTGGATGTATATCTTGTGCAGCAAGTTGTTTTGCCATAAATTCTTTGCGCTGTTTTAATGGAGTATAGTGCATTACATATGTTTCATATGTAATAGGTGTATTACTCATTATATTCTATACTAATATATATTTAGGCCGCTGCATATTTTAATTGAGCAAAATCCGCAGCGGCCGGTGGCAAGTGCGCATTTATAATGCGCGCTGGTCTAATGTTTACGTGATTTCTTACCGCGGCCGCGCCCACGACGACGACGACGGCCCCCAGTCTGCTTGCATGCAGGGACACCCATCTGACCGCCGACAGGTGTGCGGAGAGCGAGGGGAGCGCCGACAGAGTCGAGGTATGTGCTGGCATCGAACTTGTAACCGGCAGTCTGCTCCTGGCTGAAGGGGGCAGGAGCGAGGCCACCACCGGTCATCTTAGGACCGGTGCATTCGGTCGGGGAGGGATAGGGGGTGCCGGCACCACGCTCACCGCCGAGGCTCGCGACAGATGCAAGAGTGCCACCACGGGGACCGAGGGCGAGTTGGGATGCGTCATCGAAAACGGTCTCATAACGGCCACCGCGCTGCTTGCGAGCGGAGCGGTGGCGGCGACGGCGGTGAGCGGAGCGGGACCCCTTGCGGCCACCCCCAGAAAGCCCAGGGAGACCCTTCGCGAGTCCAGCAGCGGCCTCCGTGGACAGCATACCGGGGCGTGAAACACCACCGCATGAGTCATAGCGCTCATGTGCAGGATACCCAAGTGCCAGCATCTCACCGTTGCGGTAGCCGAACCCCCAAGAACCCCCGCGCATCGTTCCATTGCGGGCGCAAACACGCTTGCCTCCACGACGCGATTTACGCATTGCATTTGTGCGTTTACGAGTTGCCATATCTATTAGGGGTGCGCAGATTTTGCAGGCGGGCTGCCTAGGTCATGTCTAAAGTGGCCAGCCTAATATCCCTAATAGACCAATTTAGCGCACATGCCCGAATATCATTGTATAATTTGTCTAGACGACAGCGAGTCGGCTGGAGAAATTAGACGCATTGATTGTGGCCACATATATCACCGTAATTGTATTAATCGTTGGCTTTTAGGAAGTGCGGAGTGTCCGCTTTGCAGATGTGTGATATGGACGCCGTGGGCCGGGCGGACGGCTGAGGAGAATTTGATGACGCTGCTGACTCTATGTGCGCTTGCTTCTGTGCCGGCGGCGAGCGGAGCGGTTGCGGTGAGCGGAGCGGAGCAGACGACGAGTTGAAGCGCGACCACCTTCGGCTGCGGCATTTGGCTTCATGGCTTCGTTTTCTGGAATAGGCTCTCCAACAGGCATCGGGTCAATCATAGCATATGCATAATTGATGTCTGAAACGGCCCAGCGTAAATTACGCTTAACTTCCTCCATATATTCCTCATATCCAAAACCGGGCTGTTTAACACTACCTCTAATATATAGTTCAATTGCCCTCTGTATAAATCCTATAGCAGACTCCATTTTAACAGTAGGATATAGCGGTGGTGCTTCGTTATTCATATATTAATGCTTGCGAGTTTTTCTCTTACCACCTTTTTTGAGTTCTTTTAGGCGGTCTCCTAATATATGTAACGCACTAAGTGCCTGAATTTTTGCACTCAACTTTTGTAATTCAGCGGCGAGTTTCTTATCCTTTCTAATTGGACGGCGCAGTAAGTCATTTATATTAATATATATATTCTCTATTTCATTTACAAATGCGGTGGCCTTTGCTGATTTAGTTGCATCAAAATTGCGAAGTTCAGTTGCAAGTCTATCCCAATATACATCAAATGCAGGTTTATCAACATAATGTTGATTTGCGCCTGATTGCAAGTGCCTTATAATTTGAATACATTTGCCAATAAACATGTTATATGATTGAATTAAGTTGTTGCTATTTGCCGAAATAACTGCTCGCGATTTTATGAGATTTGCCATGCCATTAGGAAGGCGCTCTTTCTTGGTATTGTTCTTTCTGCTCAACATACGCCCTAATATCGATGTCTTAGGGGGCGCTGGCCCACCTGGGCCACCTGGTCCACCTGTAGGAGCAGAGCCTTCTTCTAAATACGCTGCAAGTTGTGCATTTAGCACGGGGTCGTTGCCTGGCTTAATAGGTGGTAGGTCATTATAATTTGATCCACTATTTGATGATGTATTAGTAACAACTCTTATATTTGCTGGCAGCGGTGCAACTTTTCTTGAGCGACGCCATAATCGGTTTAAAAAACTCCGCTTTTTGTGTGAATTACCAGGACCACCCAGCGTCATTGCACGCCGTGTAAAATTTCTCGCAGGCGAAGCCAGTTCATCATCATTACCAATAGTCCCAGGTAAGTTCTCCATTGTTATATGACTACTATTCCCCGCGATTTTCGAAAAACGCTCCCGCGCTAGTCAGCGGTGAATCGGCCGGCAAAATACGCAGCACCTCATACTTCTTGAAATCCGTATGCCAACCGACTTCCACCGGAAATCCATCAGGAGAAGCCGCCAGTGCCGCCCGCAACTCCTTGCTCTGGGCCATCCGCGTCACTGTCGGTTTGCCGACCACCACACCATCCGCCGCCTCCAGCACATACGAATCAGGTAGCGTCGTCGACGGATCCTGGCGCAACCGCGCAATCCTAATTGTCAGGACCTGGGCAGTCCGCTTCAGGACGTTCTTATTGACTGCAGCCGGCATGCTAATATGTGCCCGCGCTTCCGCGGCACGCGCCTGTGCACCCGCAGACATTCCCACGCGCGCCCCTGGGACAATATAATAGAGCCGCTTGCGACCCACGCCTTCTGGCTGGAAATCCCAAATAGTCCCTGGTTCAGCAGCAGTTAGGAATTCTTGCATAGGACGTGGATCGACCGTCACCAGGTCGAAACCGAGATAAAGTTGCTGTGCTGAGAGTGCACCGTAGGCGCGCTGGAGTGCGGCCCAGCGGGCAGAAAATGGGAGCGACTTCGTCGTTCGCCCAGCATCCATCCAAATATCCTCCAGGATGAGTCGGCGCTCACCGCGGAGCAGGGTCGCCACGAAGAGTGTCGGGCCAGTGCGAGTAAATCCGTAAGGGATTTGCATGCGAAGGGCGTTGGGTTCATCACGGTCCATGTCCCAGAAAACCGCCGGCTCATCGCCGTCGAGTAGCGCAAGAATGCCAGGGCGTTCGCGACCCTCGCGTCGCCAGGCGTAAAAGGTCTCACTGGAAAGGGCGCGACCGTCCTTCTGGGTATCCATGCGATGGCTGACGTGCCAGTTTGTGCCGATTGCCCCTTCAACGACGGAAGCCACGGCCTCACGCGCCTGAGGCGCAAGAGGGCGTAGCGAAAGCGGCTTCTGCTCGGCATGATGCGATGACGAAATAGTGCGGGTTTGACGAGGCTGTGCGGTGGTTGCCATGACGGGTGCGCGGGTGGGTCTTAATAGAAGACGCCCGCCGAATTTAGGTGGGCGAGCCGCGCGTTGCAGCGGCAATTAATACGACGCATAATTGCCATCATCAAATGTATTATTTGCGACAATACCATCCATAAACATACCTCCATTCTGTGCCATTTCGGGACTGAACTGCCCCATTTGCTGTGGAACCGCGCTCAACTCGGCGGCCATCCCACCCGCAACGGCCGTCCCAGTATCGGCGTTATCTGGTGCAGGGCGGTAAATCCGCTCAGGATTACGCAGCCTCTCTGGAGCATACGCATCATCCTGCTCCTCTGCAAACGGATCCCGTGGCTGTTCCTCGGCCATTATATGGCGGACACCATGAGGGGCCTGCTGGGATGGCGCCCCAGGACCAGCCGGGGTAATTGTGTGCTCGGTGGGGAGCGGCTTGGGGGTCTCATGGAGAACAGGGACTGGCTCTGGCTCAACGACAAACTCCTCACGCGCCATCTGCTCGGGCATTGGTGCATATATTGCAGAGTTCCCTCCAGTTTCGGAGTCAATCCCCGTCCCCTTCAGTATAAGACGATACCCGATAAACAGAAGAATCAACACCGCTGCTATTTTTGCTATTTCCAGGAACATGCTCTGAAACTTAAACCGAAAAATACAATTATAGTTATATCATCAGTAATGTCGACCACTGCGCTTATGCAATTAGGACGTGCCGAGTTCGCTCGGATTTGCGATGGGAAGGCTCCATCTCTTGATTCTGTGCTGACCCTTGGCCAGTATGTGATGGGCCAGTTGAAGGTCGAAGGCGTGCCGGCTTCTGCTCTCGCCGAGCGGACAGTTGATGCTGTCGGGGAGATTCTTGGGGCGATTGCTGAGGCCGCGGAGGCAGCCGATGATCTGAAGTCACTGGCCGCGAATTATGCAGCCGAGTATGCGCCTGTTCTGCGTGCGGCGATTTCCGGAACTGAAGCAATTGCTTCTGCATTTACATCCGCTTCCGGCAGCACTCCTCGTTGGAAGACAATTTTGATGGCCATTGCAGGATTGCTGAAGGTGTGCATGTCTTCAAAGGCAGTTTCGGCTGCCGTTCCGGAATCTGTTGCTACTGTTCTAGAATCCCCAGAAGTCATCATTTCTTCTGTTGTGGAGACTGCACATAGCACCGTTGTTGCTGCTGCCCAGGGCGCCGCTTCTGCTGCTCAGAATGCTGTTGCGGATGCCGTGGAGACCGCTCAGAATGCTGTTGCGGATGCCGTGGAGACCGCTCAGAATGCTGTTGCGGATGCC
>JACCDO010336933.1_pt1 | contig 50861 bp, 33 predicted proteins | sample 7446101 | NCBI WGS metagenome assembly JACCDO01 (sample SAMN15323440, study PRJNA562643) | freshwater metagenome | isolation source: river surface water | place: USA:Blue River Watershed | collected 2017-08-16 | reverse complement strand
TAAAGAACAATACTCTACAGGATCTACATATTTTGTTAGAGCTACTGAAAGTAATTCTAACTTACACATTCTAGAGAAATTAGCCATGGAAATATTTCAATATCATACACAAAATATAAATTATGATCCATCGAATTCTGGTTGCGAATGGTGGGTTCAGTATATAAATTTTGAAGACGAAATAGGGTTTCATTTTGATAAAGATTATGGTTTAGAAGAAGAGAACATTCATAAATATCCAAATCTGGCCACTGTTTCTTATTTTACAAGTATTGGGGCTAGCACGGTTATTGTAGATAAAAGGGGTGCTAATGATTCAAATAATAGTAATGATAATAAAAGAAAGAAAGGAAATGTAATTACTAATTGTTTAGGGAATGCTTCATATATAATAAGCAAACCTATTGAAGGAAAACATATTAAATTTGATGGTCGTTTATTACATGGCGCACCAACAAATGTTGATAGTGATACAGAATGTAGTAGTGATAATAGTAGCAGTGACGAGTCTTTATGTAGTAATGATGTAAATGAAGATGATGAAACACTTAGTCCAAAACGTATTACATTTTTAGTTAATATTTGGATTGATCATATACCGTCACAAGCTACAAAATTTTCTTTTGAGCATAATAATATCAGTAATAATAACATTGCAAGCTTTTGTCCAACTACAGTTAATCAAAAGATATATAAATTATGCGATAATAGTGATTGTGAATACCATAGTCATAAATTTAGATATAATAATGATCTATTAGAAATTGAATATAGTGTGCCTAAAGAAAATGATCTCAAAGTAATTGAAAATGATTTTGATGTTATTCATGTTCCGATTGAAGACTATTGTTGTGTAAAAAAAATTGGAGAATATGTAGAATCTGATGATGATTGTACTAGTATTGATGAACAACTAAATAGAAAAAATCATAGGCACTAATGTGTATTTCATTTGTGTTTGTAATTCAACCACATATCTGAAAATGGAAGTTTTGAAAAGAATTAAACCAGGGGTGAGGCCGCCCTCTGCCTGAAGGTTTCCAAATTGTTTCAAAAATGGTTCAAATCCAAAACTTCAGATAATAAGTGAAAACTTAAGTTAAGTTAAGTCACTCATCAAGTTTAGTTGTGGAATTTTTGAGATATATATTACGACGCTAAATTTGGAGTTCTTATTGAAGCTTAGGTAAATTGAAAAACATATATACACGTAAATGGAGGCAAATGATGAGTTAGTTCCCCTTCCCGATAGTAAAGGTTTTCTCGATCTTACAAGCAGAGCTTGGGTTAATCTTGATCCAGTAATATGGACAATGAATTTAACATTAGTTACTTTGGATATTTCATACAATCATATAATAGAAATTCCACCACAAATAGGTTTGTCCCTTAGTTTCTATTTTATTTTTGATCTATTAATTTACAATTATTATTCTAGGTGAATTAATATTATTGAAAGAGTTAAAATGTTCATTTAATAAAGTTGGAGCTATTCCACCAGAAATTGGAAAATTGAAGAGATTACGTCGTTTTATCTTCAATAGTAATAAGATAAAATCAATACCACCAGAAATTGGTAGGCTTGAGATGCTTGAAGAATTAGTATTAAGTGAAAATTTATTAGAAGACATACCTCATACTGTATCCCTTATGGCAAATTTAAGAATACTTAAATTACAAAACAATAAATTGCGAAATATTCCCTATGAATTAGCAGAAGTTTTAACATTAGAAGAGATTGATTGTTCAAATAATAATAATTTAGATACTGTGCCTTCTAGATGGCGTGGTGACACGGAATCCTTATTATTCACTTGTAGAGTTCATAGAGACTACAATATTAGATTAGAGGAATTATTGACTACAAACGCTGATTTAACTAAACATTCACAATTTTTAGAACAAGAACAATTAGTTATGAAAGAAACTATTCAAGAATTAAAATATCAAATTGATGAATTGAAAAGAAATTTACCTAAAAAAATTGCAAAAAAAATGGCCGAAGAAGCAGCTTCAAAGAATGCTGTAGTTGATGATACTGATAAGAAGGGTTCATTTTGTATCGTATCATAATCTTCGTTGTTTTAAGTTGTCCGTCGCATATCACAAATTTTGGTCGCTGCGAGCTGGGTGCTTAAGTGGGTTGTGTTCGTTGTCACTAGTTGTTACAGTTGTAGATACTTAAAATGTCACATTTTGTAAAAAAAATTTATACTTTAGCTTCTTCAGTCTTTGAAGTATTAATTTGTTCTACCAACCATTCCATACCCTCTTGTAACCCTTCACCTGTTTTAGCTGAGCATGGTAAAATTTGCCAAGTTCTTTCTCTTAGTTCATTTAAGTTGAGTTCAGTTGATATCTCGGCAGGTGATAATGCATTCAAGAGATCTTGTTTATTTGCCATAACTAATAATGGAACATGGGATAATCGTTCCTCATCTAATAATTGTTGTAATTCAACTGCAGTTTCTTCCATTCTTTTGCGATCAGCACTATCAATTACGTATATAAGGGCATCAGTTTGGTCATAATAGTTTCTCCAATATGGTCTATAAAACAAATAAATTTATAAGTAACTTTTACAAAAATAATAAATTTGAGAAATAAATAACCTGATAGATTTTTGTCCACCAATATCCCATACATTTAATTTAAAACCATCATGCATTAAAGATTTAATATTGAAACCCTGTGTAGGCATAATATGATTGATATCTTCATCAGATAATTTCTTTAGAATAGTAGTTTTACCAGAGTTATCTAGCCCTAAAACTAATAAACGAGCCTCTTGATCAGTCTATAAGGTAATAGTATTAAAGTTAGTTGTATATTAGAAACTTTTTAAGCCGTTGCAATATATTTTGAAAGAAGGGTTTTGTTTTAAACATTAATTAAAAGTTATAGATGAATTATTATTACGTATTGCCCTGTATCCCATGAAATAAACTTACCTTCTTTAACTTGCGTAATAATGTTAACAATCCCATATTTGTCTTTGTTCTTTTATTCTCCGGAATGAGCTGTTTGTTTTTCTGGCTGTTTGAAAATCAATTAAAAATTAGTTTTACCCTAATAACCTGTGTTACTTTTTAAAAACGATAAAATTATTATTAAGTAAAAGTGCAAGAATTGGTGTAGCTGTATCATTTTCTCATTCCTCGATAGCACCAATTACAGTTGTTTTGTAGTAATCAAATATTTTAATCGAAAATTTTAACCCCTACCCTAAAGTAGTAAACCGATCGATGAAATAAGTAAAAAGTAAAAGGGATGATGATACATCAAGGATCTATCAAACGAATTTCTAGTGCTTTAAATGCACCTCTACGTCGTAGTTTATCTTCTCAGTTAACTGCTGAAGATATCAAAGCAGGTGAAATTAAAGCTGCTAAAAGTAGAGAATTTTTAAGGTCAACAACTTTACCTAGAACAATAACAGATAGTATAGGTTCTGGTAATGATTTAGTTAATCCAAAAAATATAGCAGAAATTGCTGTATTTAATGGTATGCCATCTGTTCATAGTAATCGCACTGTTGTTATTGCTCCAAGATTATATAAAACATTACAATCAGGTGATAATACTTCATATCAATGGGAGATAACATGGAAAAATCAAAAAAGGTGGTCAAATCCATTAATGGGATGGACTTCTTCAGCTGATCCTATGGCACAAGTTAAACTACAGTTTGATTCACGTGATGATGCTATTGAATTTGCCAAAAAGAATGGTTGGAAATATGAAACAAGGGGTTCAGTTGATGTCACTACAGTTGAACCAGGTAATATTTTTAGAAAATATATATTACTTTAGAAAATACATAATTAATTTAATAATCTACCTATATAGGAACGTATAATTATTCTCATAACTTTTTGACAAAGAAAACCTTGGCAATATTGCGTTCAAATCCAAAAGCTGATTTATATCATGCACCTGGATATGGTAAAAGTAATTGGTTTATGCAATTAACATACGATGGAACGAAAGAAGTAGAACAATATGGAGATCGTATAAAAAAGTAGGCTCGTTGTGTATGTTATATTTGTATATCATAAATTAATTAATTGTTCAATTTTTACTATTCAATTTTTACTCTTAATATAATTATTTCTATTATTCGTAATACTAGGAAACTTTAAAATGTAGCTTATTAAATACTATATATCCATATGAGAATCAAAACCGACTCATGGTACTCGGAGGGTTTTTTTTTGAATTCCATTCCCGAATATACATAATTACCCGAATGAGTAAAAAACAAGTGAAAAAAGTTGGTGCTATTGAGGGAAATACGAACGATGAATTTCCAGCTGAAGACGATGATTCTTCTGAAGAAGATATGTTTCGAGATCCACCACCAAATCACGTTCGTATTAGACCATCTAGTTTTCTTGGTATTCCATCAACTATCTTTATTGAGTATCCTCCAGAGATAAAGATTAAGAGAAATGATATAAGTATTGTTGAACCATTAGGTAAAAGAAAGCTGTTATATAAAAGTTATTGGGAAAGAATTTGTATCCGCAATGTATTTCGACGAGCTGGATTTGTTAAAGTGGATAATGATTCAAGTAATATTAAATGGACAGCTATGTGGTCTAAACATCAAAATGAAGTTCAAATGAAAGAATTAAATTGTCTACAAAAAATTAATCATTTTCCGGATTCATGGTGTGTTGGAAGAAAAGATAGATTATACAGAACTTTAAATGCCATGAAACGTATTCATCATGATGAATATGATTTTCATCCAGAAACATTTATATTACCTCAAGAAAGGGATATTCTGCATAGAAAAATTTACAATGATATTGAACATGGAAAATTGAAAATTAGTGCAAATTCAGATGAAAGTGATATAAGTAATAGAATCGATAGATTATCTATGTGGATTATAAAACCCTGTGCATCATCTTGTGGAAGAGGTATAAAAGTATTAAACGGACAACAAGTTGTTCAATTGGGGAAACAAAAATCTGCAATTGTTCAACGATATTTAATTAATCCTTACTTAATTAACGGGAAGAAATTTGACCTAAGAATTTACATTTTAGTTACCGGTGTAGATCCTTTAAGAATATATATACATCAGGAGGGATTAACTCGAATTTCAACGTCATCATATAACTTAAAGAATATTAAAAATAGATTCGCTCATTTGACAAATTATTCAGTTAATAAAAAATCTAAAGTATTCAAGGCGGCATCAATGCCATCAACAGCTGAGAACGAAGGTGACGATGGTTTAGATACTTCAGCAGATAGTACCTTAAATAATGATACCGAGGCAGAGCGAGAGGGATTTAAATGGTCTTTAAGTGCATTTAAACGCTGGTTAAGTGAGGTTGAAAGTACTGAAATTATGGAAAATACATTTCGTAAAATACACGATTTGTGTATTAAAACAATGATTGCAGCAGAAAGTGAAATAACTCCATCTCTTCATTCTAAAGCTAATTACAGAACAAATTGTTTTGAATTATTTGGTCTTGATGTTATTCTTGATAGTAATTTAACACCACATTTATTAGAAGTTAATGTTAGTCCATCGCTAACTGGATCTTCTCCATTAGATCGTAAAATTAAAGGTATGTTGATAGCAGATATTATGCATATAGTTGGATTATATTGCTATGATAAAGAAAACTTAAATAAATATAATGAAACGGTATCACCTAATAATAATGTCGTCAATCCATTTACATTTGCATCTTTGTCATCAATGATGAGTGAACAAGATCAATGGAGAAGAAATCCTGTTCCTACTGCAGTTAATATTAGAAACATAAGTAATGGTCCCAGTAGCAGTAACTCCAATGATTCATCTTGGATATTACTATTAATGATAGAGGATGAATTTAATAGAATGAAATCAACTAAATTTCAATGCCTTCATCCAATACCTACAACATGTGTACATTATAATAGGCTCTATAGAAATCATCGTTTTGCTGATCACTTATTAGCTAAATGGGTATTAGATGGGATGAGTACTGGTATTAATCGACAATATATTCCAAGTAAATTCTTAACAAGTGATACAAGCATTTCAGCGACCAGTAAAGCTAAAGCAACCAAAAAAACAGTTATTCGTCCGAAGTCTGCAAGTGCCCTGTGCTCAAGCAGTAAAAATAATTCTCCGATTATTAGTAATGATGATAATAATCATCATTTTATTGAAACTCCAGTATCTGAAACTACAAATATAGGTAGTCCTGTCGAGACAGAGGAAAACTCACTTTGTATTGCTATGAAATTATTAAAGTCTCCCGAAACAAAATTTAGTCAATATTTGTATGAGCGACAAAAATATGCAAAAGATGAAATTAAGAAAGAATTGATTTCCAATGAAGTTGTTTCAAAGGCAACAAAACATCCTGCAACATCCAGTAGAATAATTGACACTATAGGTAGTCAGAGACGATTGTTATTACATCAAAATGCTAAAGTCAAATCAGCAAAATTTCAAAGCATTCTACCGGTGATTCCAAATTTGTCTTCGCCACGTAGCAATGTGTCGCCTATATTAACAAGTAGATCAACAAAAATTTCTACTGCTACTTTAGCTAAACATTCAAAAGTTTGAGACATTAAACGACTTATACGAAGAAAAAAAAGAATATATCAAACTTGACTAGAAACGGTTGAACCCCGTCATAAGGACATAGACTATATGTCCAAAAATTAGAATACTCCATTATTTATGAACACTGGAGACTGGGACTCTTTAGGATATCACGCTCCTCTGGAATTATTGTTGTCAAAAATACAAGAATCATAACAATTAGATCAATGTCAAAATAGATGAGGGTAAGGGAAAGCCTTTATTCACCGTCCTGAGGACAAGACAACCCAGGTTTTAAATTGTGTATTTACATTTGTATAATTGGGACATAAGTTAATTTTTTTTCAATGCTTTGTTTAATGCTTCTTCCATACCTTTACTAAGAAGTGAATTATTTTTAGTGGGCGAATCTAGAACTGCTGTGGAGGATTCTTCAGTAGAAATTTCAGAATTACCCTTATTTTTCTTTGATTTAGATGATATTTTTCTAATTAATTGTGATGTATCATTTATTGTTGTGTTAGAATCTTTCAATAACTTTCTAAATGCATCCAGAGTTATATCTTTGTATTTAGGAAGATTATCACATGTTTTTTCAAGGATTTCGTGTAATTTTTTATCATTCGATGGTATATGACATGCTAAATTAACACCAACATTTATCCAATCGTGAACTATATTCTCGTATTCTTTCATCACTTGATTTTGTTGAAATAAATGTTTATCATATGTATCTCTTTCCTTTTTTAATAACATTTTAAAAGAATATTCTTCCAATTTTCGCTTACTATCAATATCATTAATTATTTTATCCTTTTCAATTATTGTTTCCTTTAAACTTGTTATTTCTGCAAGATGAATATCACGGTCTGATTTCGCTTGTTTCAATAGATTTACAAGAAATGCTAAATCATTTTGTAATTTTGTTAGACTACTTTGCTGTTCTTGAAGCAGTGATGCTTGTTGTGATGGAGTCATATATTGCACTTGTTGATTTTGTTGTGATGTATATGACATTTTTACTTGATATCAATAGAGAAGACGTAATAATGAAGTAATTGTATCCGCAAAAAGCAAAAATCTAGTCTACCTCCAGCACTTGGATCACACGCACCAAGTTTTTTTTTTTTTTACTGTTTCAACAAATTGGGGAAGACCGCTTTTTCTTGATCTCATGATCTGGGTCCGGTTTTGAAAGCGTTTTATTTACACAAAGCTTTCATAATTAAAAATTAATTATTTTTCTACTTTGTAACGTTTGTTTTGAAGCATATTGCAAATAATTCATTTTGTGATATTTCTCTTTGATTGGTTGGATTCAGCAAGTATGCATTATTCGGGTAGCTATTGCTTTGATTACTGCAACTCGTTCACTCACACTTCTTGCTTCATAGGATCATAGCAATCTTTTCATTCGGGTTTTTAAAAGATCTGAAGTACTGGGATCGGATCAAATTTAGTTTGTGTATACCCGGATCCGATTGATCAATGATATTTTACAGTGATTATTTAGATAAACGGTACATAGATAGTTTGATGTAGAAAGAAATTGGATGATTTAAAATCGTGCCGGATACTTTCATAGCAAATATATATTCCTTATATCCACTGATATTTATTTTTTTCCCCTGTAAATCGGCCGTTGGAATTTCAATATTTGGCGATAAATTCGCTGAGAAGAATCATTAGGATTTGACCAGTCTAGTAATTCAACAGATAAATTTGTTTCTGGAATATATATTTACAATGGCGGAACGGTTAAACAAGAGTATAAACAAGTCGATTGCATTTAATCACTCGAATATAATAGAATCAGTAATAAATGAGTTAATGTTAGCATCATGTGATGAAAGATTACTAGCTATGTTGGAAGAAAGTACGTATGAAGTTGTTGAATACATAAATCAATTAGAAGTATATACTGTAAATCCAATTTTGCCAACTATAGATGAACAAAATTTTAAGACTTCTCCAGCATTAAATAGAAAAATATTTGACAATGAATCAAAAGGATTTTTACAAACTATTGATGATTTAAATAAACAAATTATGCATTTAAAAACAGAGAGAGAAAAAAATAGTGTTACTTATCGTGAAAATGTCAATAAACTATTACATGAAAATAATAATTCCAAACAGTTAATTGATAAATTCAGACAGGATATGAATGACTTACATGTGTCATGTAATAATAAAGAAAAGCAAATCAATATACTTAAGATAGAATTAAGTGTAGCAGAAGATAATATTAAGTCACTTAAAAGAGATATAAATCATAGTAAAAAACATAATAATAATAATATTAATACAGGAAAAGAAAAAGATAATAGTAAGCATTTAACTGAAAATATAGGATTAAAAGCTGGTATTGATACATTAAAACACCAATTACAAATTGAAAAAAATAATAATAAAACTAGTACACACCAATTAATAACACAATTAGATATCACAAAGAGAAAATTGGATCAATGCGAGGGTGATTTAATTCAAAAAAATATTGAAATAACTTCGTTGATATCACTTAAAGACGATTTATACCAGGCAAATGAAAAGTATTGTAATGATATGATTGATAAAGAAAATGAATATATGGCATTACAACAATTATATCAAGAAGCACAAATTGGATCTGAAAAGTATTATAAATTATATAATGAAACGCTAAAAGAAAATCAATCTCAATACGATTATTATTCAAATAAAGAGAAATTATTAAACGATGCTAATAGAGAATTGCGAAGTAATTTAAATAAATTTCGAGCAAGTTTGATAAATTTGCAAAATGAAATAATTGAATTAAAAGATAGTAATAATACCACAGAATGCTTTACAGAACTTAGTAATAAAAGATTACAAACACAAATAGAGGTGTTAATCAAACAAAATGAGACATTATGGCAATCTTCGATTGATCAAGATGATATTATAAATAATACTACTAAAATTATAAATAATCTGACACAAAGAATTAATTCGCCTGCAAAAAGTCCTGTATCATCACCACTACGTATTCCTATCATAAATAATTTAAATGATGCTTCCTTAAATAATAATATATATGTCATATTAAAACAAAAGGATGATGAAATTGCATCTTTAAAAGAACAGTATGCTATTGAAAGCAAAGATATAGCAAATCATGTAAGTTCCATGGAAGAACGTCTGTCAAAACTAAATGAAGAAAATCAAATTTTGCGTGAGTCTACAAATATGAAAAATGGTATACAAAGTGAAGTGGAAGGACAGTATCTACCAAAAAATGACAATATTGACAATAAAACTGAAGAAATAGAATTATGGAAAAGTCAAGTAGTATCATTAAAAGCGCAACTGGAAGAAATATTGGGCGATCATAATCCATCTGAGTTACAAAATCGTATAAATTATTTAGAAGTACGAAGTAAAGTTTTAGAAGATCAAATACATTCTATGCCATCATCATTACAAGTTGCTCAAGCAGAAAAAAAAGTTATAGAAATGAAAATGTCAAAAATTATTGAAAACATGGCGACTGAAAATGCAATTTTGAAACAGCAGTGTATCCAACAAAACAAAGAATTACATACGTTGTTATCTATTGAAGTTGCAGAAAAGGAGTCGTTACGAGATCGCGTGAAAGAGCAAGCAGTAACTGTACATCAGTTGACAAATTCTTTAAAATTGTTACAGGATCAATTGCATCATATTAATGATAATCCGTTACGAAAGAATATGACTACACAGTCGTTATATAAAGAATTAAATATTTTAGCCACGCCTTGGGAAACATCAAATAATAATTTTATAACAACATCGACCAACTACACATTTCAGTCTCCTGTTAGAAGTCATGATAATGAAGTTAATAATATAGTGGAGCATTCTCCAATAAAATGGACAAAAAATGATAATAAAGATAGTAATAATATTTCAGTATCAAAAACGTTTTTAACAGATCAACAATCGATTGTATTTGATAATAATACTAATATTAAAGATGTTATAATGAATAATGAAGCAAAATTTCAAGATTTGCGTACATTTTTACAGTCATTAGATGGTATTTATATGTAATTATCTACATTCTTGTATACATCTAACATTATCAAAATCCATTACTTTTAATTGATAGTACTTTTTGATCCTTTATCACTACCGTGATGTAAAAAACTTAAAGCACCCCCACTTGGCTTTGAATAATATTCCGATGATTCATGGTCAATATGTACAATTTTATTAACTAGTTCATCACCCCCAAGCATTATTTTAGCTTTTGTTCCACTTGCAGTCACAAAATTAAAGAAATAATAGGCACCAGCAGCTATCAAAGCAAAAAAACATATCAATACAAATATATCAGCACCATCTAATGGAACTTGTTCATTGGATAAATCCTTTGGCAAATCATATATATAACGATATACACTTGGAACTGGTATAATTGATGTATTATATAAGTGAACCTTATAAACAGATGATTCGGAATTATAAACATATGCATAACTTGAAATATTATAACATATGCTAATACTCTCAAATGCCAATGCTTCAGTATTACTTGCAACTGCATTAGCAAATATATTTTTATAACAACTTTCCAAACTACTGAACCAATTAAATACTTCATTTTTTGCAGTAATATTATTCATATAATCTAGAATTTCAACTTCATCAGAATCTGTCATGTAACTAAATGAACTAGTATATATTGGCAAAAAACTATCAACTTTACAACCAATTGAATGCAATTCGTCAACAACATATTTTGCAAATGTATATGAATTTGTAGCTTCAACTACTTCGTCACCTTCATTAGCTGAATTCAATTGAAAAATAAAAGAATATTCATCCGCAGTATAATTTGCAACCATTGTAGAAGAAGGATATACAATATTGATAGGTTGATAAATATTAAAAACAGAATTATCAGATTCTTGGAGATATTGGACTAATCTACTATATGGACCACCATCGGTGGTAACTATATGCCTAGAACTTATCCAAGAACTCTCATCTAATGGATCTGTCACTACAATAGAACCAGTATTATTCCAAGTGATTCCCCCATTGTTATAATTTAAAATTGGAAATAATGCACCCACATATGAATTTGAAACAAATTGAATTGAAAACTTTTTATTTGATGTTGTATCCCAAATACCAATACCTGCAACTAAAGTTGAATATTCTTTAAAACCATTACCTACACTCCCAGATATCGATTCGGGAACATTAAATGGAAATGATGTCTCTAAAAAATAAAATTGGACTTGATGAGAATTATCTATAGTTGGTAATCCATTCACATCAGTAATTATACTATTAACATTATGAAATAATATAAACAATGCTAATAAAGCCAATGCAAAAGTTGCACCTTTCTTCATGCTCTTTTTGATAAGGAAAGGTTCTCCTTTTCTCCCAAAATTTGAAGCTGAAAGTAAGGTAGGACCGCAAAGTTTTTAAGAGTACAAAACGAGGAATTTAATTGACTTATCATAAGTAAGCACTTGTTGGTGTCATTTACACTTTGCGTTTAGTGAATACTGGTTTAAATTACTTTTATTAAAAAATATATTATAATAGGACCCCGGAACCCGGGAAAATATGCATATGTATAAAACAAATTTTCCTTGCTTCCCTTTCTTTAAAAAAGACGATCAGTTACAAGTGTAGTTAGAAATGAATAGAGTTCGAGGATTCGGTAGGAGAATATATGATCTTTATGACAAGTATCCATTATTAATGAATTCATTATCGGGAGGATTTGTTTACTCTATTGGAGAAATAATTGCACAAGATCTTGTTAAAAAAAATAAAGGCAAAGAAAATTTAGACATGGTCAAAGTTGGAGAAATAGGCATTCTTGGTGTATTAGAAAATGGAGTACTTATGAGTGGTTGGTATACTGTATTGAATAAGTACGTTAGTAGTTCTAATAGTACAGGTATTGTACTAGTAAAATGCTTATTAGATCAAATATTCTTTGCAACGCAACAAGATTTTTTATTTTTATCATTATGTGCATATAATGATTCAAATTTATTTGAGAAAGCTCTTAGAGAGGTAAAAAATACTTTTGTTAATACTTGGCTTTATGACTGTAGTGTGTGGCCATTGGTTAATTTTATTGGATTTTCTTTTGTTCCATTCAAATTACAACCAACATATATGGCTTGTGTGCAATTAGGATGGCAAATTTTTATATCATCTCAAGCATCAAATAATAATAAAAGTAGTGAGATATCTACTGAGGAATTAATACGTTTAGAATTATTATTTAATGAAATTGATACAGATAATAGTGGAACATTAGATGCTAATGAAATTGAAGTTGCATTAAAAGCCAGAGGTGTAATATGCCGAAAAGAAGATATTCTTTTAATGATTAAAGAAGCAGATAGTGAAGATAATAATGATGGTCAAATAGATTTTAAAGAATTTACAACTATAATAACCAACCCATCTATTGCAAAGAATACTTATAAACTATGGATGGTTCAAAAGGAATTAACTTTAGAAGAAAATAAAAAAATTGAAGACTTGTTCTATCAAATTGATGTAGACAAATCCGGATATTTAGAAGCTAATGAAATTTCACAAGCATTAAAAGCTAGAGGTATAGCATTTGATGAAAAGGAGCTTGAAATAATGATTAAAGAAGCAGATACAGAAGAGCAAGATAATAAAATTTCAATATCTGAGTTTAAAACTATTTTGACTAATCCATATCTGGCGAGACATACAGCTCATCTTTGGGAAATAGTGAAACAAGATATTAAATTAACGAAAGGTGCAAAAGGTGTTGTTGATAGAATGAATAAATTAGATCACACAAAATTAAATAATGATGTAGATACAGATTTATGGATGTTATTGATGACATTTGATCAAGATAGAAGGGATGCACTTAAAAGTGCCGGCATCGGTATAAGTGCGCTTACAATATGTTGTGTTATACGTAAATTTGTGTTTAAAATGTAAATCTATTGACTTTGCTGTTTTTTAATAACTGTGATACTTTCCTCTTCAACAATACAAAGGTTCTTCACATACAAAGGTAAAGGGCCTTTTTTCCTTCGCTAAATTTTTTCCTCCATTCACCAAAGGAAATAATCTTTTCATTCCTTTCGTGAGTTGCGTTTATTGTGGAAATTCCAGTTCAAAAATTAAATCTCCATTTCCGTGGTGTCTATAAAGCATTTTCCGTATAAAAATGTCATATAAGTGCAGTGTATTGACTGGCGATGAAACAGGGTTGTTGAAATACATCCGTATTAATGAATCTAATAATATAATTACATCATATGGCGAACAGAGTAGAAGTAGAGGAATTATTGGATTAGATTGGGTAGAGCGAAATAAAATATCTGCAGTACTGCGAAAAAATGGAGATTTTGAGATATGGAATGTAAATAATGAAAGTAATGATAATGACGAAAATGATAATGACGAAAATGATAATGAGGATAAATTGGCATTGACAAAACAAATACACTTAGAATCACTATCTCAACCAGTTGGTTGTGTAACTTATAGAACAAATAATAGTAGTTCTGTAAGTGACAAACTTATTGCTTATAGTAATAATGGGACATCGGTAATAGTAGATCTATTAAGTTTGAATTTGGATCATACCATGAGTTTAAATGGTCCAATATCATGTGGTACCATTAATAGTAATAGCAGTTCATCTAAATTGTTTGCATATGGAGGAAATGAAAATGATTTGAAAATCTTCGATATTAATTCATTAAAAAATAGGTACAATATATTTTTTAATAATATTAATTTATACTTTTTTTATAATTATTTTTCTTAGTTTTGAAGCTAAAAATGTGCCACAAGATAAATTGAGATTACGTGTACCTGTATGGATAACATGTTTATCATTTTTAGAGGCTGATAATAAGATTATAACTAGTACTGCATATAGACATATGCGTATTTATGACACAAAAGCGGATAGAAGACCGATTATGTCAATTGATACAGGTATTTATATTTTCAGATATTTTATTTTAAAATTTATTTAAATATTGTAAATTTTTAGGTGAGTATAGAATAAATAGTTTATTACCATCTAGTAAAGAAAATCAAATATATGTTGGAGATGTTACTGGAAGTTTATCGTTATGGGATTTGAGAATACAACGCCAAGTAAAGTCATTGTCGTCATTTACTGGATCTGTTCGAGATATTAAAAGTAATGGAAAGAATCTTGCATGTGTCAGTTTAGATAGAAATTTAAAAATATATAATACCAATAAAGACAAAGATAAGTATAGCAGTAAAAATAATAGATTGATGTCATCAATATATCTTAAAAATAGATTAACAAAATGTTTAATATGTGATGATATAAGTGGCGAATCTTCAGATACAGGGAGTGATAACAATTCTGCTGCAAGCAGTTTTAGCGACAATGACAATGACGACGATAGTAACAATGAAGAAGATGAGGATCATGATAAGTTAATTGAATTAGATTTAAGTACAGATGAAGAAGGTGATGATCAGGAAGTTGAAAGAAATATGGATAGCGATAGCGATGAAGATAAGTATGAGAAAAATAAGACAAAAAGAGCTAGGCGATAGTGAAAACATATCAAGATCATATGAAAGTAGATAGTGTAGATGCAATTTATTATCGTTTACTTTAGACTTACATATTGTATATTCGCAAAATTGATTTATAATTACCATCATTATTTATCTACTGTCTCCACAGTGAATAATTTAACTCTTTTACCATCATATAAACATAGTGGATCTTGATTATGCATAAAAACTACACCCCATTGAAATGCTGTAAACCATAAACATGTATATTTATTAGGTTGATACTTTCGTATTACAATAGGATGAGGTACAGGTAATAATCCAACCATAGTTGTCCGACGTATATATTCAATGATTCTATTCTCATCAACAACATCTTCCGTTTGAATCATTTCTTCGATTGGAGGTGTCAAATGTTTTAATAGTCTAACAACAGTGTTTAATGGAAATTCTGTTTTAACAGCATCTAACCAGCTTTGAGTCGGGACAAATTTACCGCTGCTTTGAGTGCTATCAGTGGCTGATTCAGTTTTACCAGATTCTCTATTTAATTGTTCTGCATTTGTATTATCTTCTCTTAATTTTTTTGTAGACATTGGAGTATTTTTATTGCTACTTTCATTAGGTACAGCTGCGTTTTCATTATCAGTATCATATCCAGTTACATTTTTATCATTTGCTGGTTTCGACTTTACAATTTTACCTTTTGATTTATCTGTAGATATTGCTTGGGCATTCTGTTTCGCAGCTGGCAATGTAAGAGCTGACAATTGCTCAAATATTTCTTTTCTTCTAATTATAGAGTAGATTATATTATAATTACCTTCATATTGATATTGAATTATATTATTGAACGTCTCAAGTAATAATTGTACATAAATATGATTACTCTCAGCTGCATACAAAAATCTAGGGGATGTAAATAGTTGAAACAAATTAACTAATTTTACTGCACTTACTGAACAAAATGATTTACAGTATGGAGATACATTGCATATTATTGTTAAAAAGCAATTGTATAATGACGAAAATTTATCGATACCGGAAACAATAAGCTTATGCAATGAAATAACCAATAAATCAGCATGATTGCCATTAAATAATGGTACATCAACAGGTAGTTTAGAATTATATTGGGCATTTAAAGCGACTCCAAAATTGCGTTCTCCAGATAATTTTAACAACATAAATGTGCATAAATAGATTAAACCAACTTTAGAAAAATCCTTTCGACCTTCTAACATGAAATAGCAAATTGGAACTAATATTTCAGTAACATCACATTGACGTAAAATAAATGGCATAAATTTTGGAGTTTCTTCTAAAAATTTCCATAATAATATGAGAAGTTCTTGTTCTACTTGAATTTTCGTAATAGAGTTAGGTAAGAAAACATTTTTTGATTCGTGAGTATTATTCAATAAACGTACAAACCCTCGATAAATGAAATTTAATTCATCAGGACTTTCAATACCTTTCATATATTTACGGAAGATGTTAAAACCAGTACTATTAATATCATTTTCGTCAACATAAGGTAAATTATCTGTTTCAGCAGCCACATCCATACTATTTAATCGAATTGGATGGCCATAATCTAATAAAGTGATTAACAAATGTATTGACGTTTCCATCAAGGGTTTAGCTGTATCTTGACTAAGAACATTTCCATAAGGCAAGCCCCATCCAATTGGATCATATCCAAGTACTGTATTTACCAAAGAATAAAAAACTAGCTCTACATATGGTGCATCAGCAGATGTTGCAACTTCTAACCACATACTTGTGCACGGATCATAACTATCCGGACTATGATATAAAGCACCAGAAAATGTTGATAATAATACACGTAATACTTCAATTCTATTTTTATCATGAACAGTTGATGAAACTATAGATTTTTCAGTAGATCCAACACCAGGGGCCCACATTAATGCTCTTTTAAATTCTTTTTTATTAATATCTTCGACTTTAAAATCAATATTTGGATCATCAATTGTAAATTCTGGTAAAAATAATAAATGATACAAAGCATTTACAAGAATAACTGCTAATGGTTCATTATCATCTTCTCCATCTTTAGTATTACCTTTATTTTGTTTGTTCCATAACAAATCAAATATAAATTTCGAATCATTTTCTTCTAATTCAATCATTGAAGGTATAATTCTCGATAACAATTTTGCACAATTTAATGCTTGATCAAAATATATAGGATATGGAGTTTCAATAACTTGATAAAGTTGTGCTACAGCTTGAGTAAACATTGTTTTAATATTATTTGGTCTCTTGTTAATTAAAATTCTTACATCTAAATAGAGTTGAAGAGTTAATGAATAAAAAAAAAGGGGGGAAATTCTGAAATATATATATAATGTATATTATATTATATTTAATTCATTCATGTAATATAATTACCTTCCACCGATATTAACTCAAATATTTCTTCAGTAGTTAATGTTACTTTCCATAAATCATCCCAAAAATCATAATCATCACCAGCAATATCAGATGTTAATAAATTAGTTATAATTCCGGCAAAATGTGTCTTAGAAGAAGATGGTCCCATTCCAACAACAAACTGAAATGATATGATATGTGATATAATCTTAGTCTATGATCTTAGAACACTTCACAGGGAAATTCACAGATGGACAAAATTATCCGGCCCATCATAATACTATTCAAAATTAATTTTTAATGTTTTAAAATAATAGAATAATAATTGACTTATGTCAATTGATATGTAAAGTAGTTAATAACATCATATTCTTAAATTATTGAAGTTAGGTCTTATCACTAATTTATTGTAATAATATCATTAATAGTTTTTAATATATTTTCGATCCTATATAATGAGTAATAATATGCAGAAGAATTTCTGCGATATGCATAAATATAATATTCTCAGGAGATTAATGAAGAAAAAAAATCACACGAAAAGGGAAAAAAAAAAATAAGGAAACATGGCGAATTTTACTCAAAAATCAAAAAATAATCAAGATCAAGATATACCATTGGATATAGGAGACCAGTCGGTATCTTGCTTGAGTTTTGATGGTGTGAATCAACCTACATCAAATGCACTTATAGTAGGTTCATGGGATACGACATTATCTGTGTATGATTTATCTCAAAATAGAAAGTATGCAAGTATAAAGCATGATGCAGCAGTTTTATGCTGTGATTTTGCTTATGTAAGTGTTCCATTTTATATATTTTCTTGGCTTATGATTTATAATTTCGTTGTGATCATGTGAAGTATTGTATCAATATTCTATGTCTCACATGAATGATGTTTACTCACGATGTATTCGTAAGAGTAATTTTTTCAATATGAATTGGCCAACATCTTTTTATTATTATATTATATATTTTAACTTACCTTTTTTTTTTAAATATCTAGGATAATTTAACTACATTTTCAGCTGGTTGTGATGGGAATGTAAGAATGTGGAAATTTACTGATCCTCCAACTTCTGCAACTATTATTGGCAAACATGATGGACCTATCCGTTGTTTGAAATTTGTTCCTGAACATAATTTGGTTGTAACTGGATCATGGGATAAATCAATAAGAATATGGGATTGTAGATCTCCATCACCAGTTAGTAATACTCATGTTAGCGAAAGAGTATACGCAATGGATGTTAAAGGTTGTAAAGTTGTTGTTGGTACAGCAGATAAACATATTCATGCATTTGATGATATTAGAAATATGACTGTTAAATTGCAATTTCCTTCACCTCTACAATGGCAAACCAGATGTATTAGTATATTTCATGATTTGCAAGGATTTGCAATTGGTTGTATAGAAGGTAGAGTACAAATTGAATATTTCAATGAAATATATAAAAGAGTAAATAGTACACCTAAAGCAAGTAGTGATAAAAGTTTTGCTTTTAAATGTCATCGCCACGATAGTGATATTTATACAATTAATGCCATAGATTTTCATCCCCATAATACATTTTGTACAGCTGGTAGTGATGGTGTATTTTGTTGGTGGGATAAAGATGTGAAACATCGATTAGGGACATTTGAAAAATATAAAAAACAACAATCTATCACTAGTGTAAAATTTAATCCAGCAGGAAATGTAATGGCATATGCTTTATCATATGATTGGAGCAAAGGTGCAAGTGGTAATCCTAATCCTACCTTGAACAAAGTATTCATACATCGTGTTGATGATTTAGAAATTCGACCAAAGTCACAAGCGGGTGTGATAAGAAGGTAAAAGGAAATATATATGTTATGTAATTTTCATTTAAATAAAACTGATCCTTTAATCATATAATGTGGTGTCCATCCTTCAAAATATGCGGATGGTTTTGTTAACGAATCTTTAGAATCTGATGGTTTACTACTTAATGAAACATCTTTTAATTGAGAACCTTGATTCATAGCTACATTACTTTTTTTAGTTTCTATATTCACGTCTTTGTTCTTATCTGTAAAATACGATTTTAACTGAGATCCTTGATGATAGTCAATTTTGTTCGCATTAGCCTTATTGTTAACAATTTTCTTTACAATATTTAATTGTTCATCTTTATTTTCTCGTTGAGGAGGTAAATTATTGTTAACAATTTTCTTCACAATATTTAATTGTTCATCTTTATTTTCTCGTTGAGGAGGTAAATTATTGTTAACAATTTTCTTCACAATATTTAATTGTTCATTTGAATTTGTTTGACCAACATTTATTTTTAAATTAGGATCATACATAATATTTGGATTACCTGAATCTCGAAACTTTGGAATAAGCCCATCTTTAGTATTAATAGTCTCTAATATATTATTTAACTTAACTTTGTTTAAATTCAATAGCTTTGCATTTGCACCTTCTTTGTAAAAGTCGCATGACGAAGTTGATTCAGTGTAAGTAATGATACAATTCATTCCTGCACCCATAGCTGCCTTTAAACCAACTAAAGAGTCTTCAACAACAACACAAAATCTTTTGTCGATATTAATAATACTTTGTGCTTTATTATATATCATAGGTGATGGTTTTTTTTCACTAACATCATCTCCTGCAATAACTACATCTAGCTTACTTAATCTTTTTTTGCCCACAACACTATTGACAAGTTTTTCGAAGCCTACAAGATATAATTGAGTGATTAAAAATAAGTCAACTAATTGAATATACTAGATCGTTTACCTGCTTTAGTAGCAGCAGAGCAAATACCAACTTTGACATATGGATTAGAAATACATTCATCCATTAATTCTAATACACCAGGTCTAGCCTGTGCCACTTCTTCTACTATTTGCACATAAAATGCAGTTTTCGCATCTTGTAACGCATCAACAAGCATTTGTTTCTCTTTATCTGTTTTTGGAACTTTACGAACTGGTTTAGTACACGATGGCCATTCATTTATTTCTTTGTCAAAGTGATAAAACATTTTTGGCTTACCGCCACCTATGAAATTACATAAATTTCAGAGCAATGAATGAATGTTATTTAATATAATTAATGTATACCTACAGTATTCTGTAACTTATCATAGTAATGAACATCCCATTCAACATTTTTTCCATCACTTAATTTTAATCCAAATGATTCAAATGCTTTATTATATGCTAATCTATGCAATTCTTCAGTTTCAACAATTACACCATCACAATCAAATAATATTGCATAACGAGCATCAGGTTTATTATTAATTACTGCTTTCGTTTGAGTTGAGGTAGAATATAATCGGCTCTTGTTAGTAACTTTAATATTGCCTGAATACTTAAAACCTGATGTAAATTCTACAAATAATAATACAGTTAACACTAAAATTATCATTTTTGAAAAATACTGCAAGAATGCCAATTCTAACAGCTACTGTATGTGTCTCAGCGCCGCAGACCTCAGCGACGTAAGTTTGCAATTTATTTGAGATTTGAACCAGGTACCGGCGGCCCACCTCGTCATTCAAACAGTTATGTATGATAATTAATCTCTTGGCATTAACCAAGCAGCGTTGGGTTGTAGTTGCCTACATTACTTTCAATTTAGATAATTTTCAGTCTACAATTTGTAAACCAGATCATCCATGGTCAGAATCTAATACCGCATAATTTTAATCAGGATAAAAATAAAAGGTAACTCTAGTTAGACATTTATACAATATTTTCAATTTTACAATTTATTTAATTCAATATTAATTTCATCTTCGTTAGTAATGTTATTACCTGTGATTGAATCGTTAGTATTTATATAATTATAATTTTTTGAAATCTTATGAAAACAATAAATAGTCAATGCCATAATAATTATTAGTAACATAAAATATAGTTCCAATGATCCATCATCTAAATTAATTGGCACCCACTGATTATCTGGATTACAATTTGCTAATAATATTAGAGGTATTACTAACCAAGAACCAAATGCAGTTGTAACTAAGTTAAATGCTTGTACAATTGAAATCATATTTACTGGAGCTTGTGAATAAAAAAATTCTAAAGATGTTACTGACGATAAAATTTCAGATATGCCAATTAAACAGTATTGCGGCGTTAACCATAATACAGACAATTTGGACATTTGTGGTATATTATCACAAGTAACACAATTAATTCCGTCAACATTAATATCACAACCATTTATTTGATGACAATATAATGGTTTTTTATTATTTTCTATACTATTGCCAGAATTATTATACCACTGCATATAATCGTATGGATTATAATCATATATATCTCGGCATGGTGTAATATTATTTCTGGCATTAATATCATAATAATTACCTTGTTTAGGAGAACAACGTCTTCTATAAATTTCAATTAATGCAGCAGCAATCATGGCCAACATAGCGAATAAAAAACCATAATTAATCTTACTTAGCATATCAATTTTTATTAAATTCTTTTGTTTTAAATATGGATATAGAAACTGATCAAATATTGGTACCAAAATTAAAATTATAATTGTATCCGCAGCATTAATTGATGCAACTGGAATTTGTGTATTCCCATATGATAAGTCCATCTGACATGCTTGATTTTGAAATGCAGTACTCATTTGAGAGTATACTCCCCAATATGGTATGAAAGCTGCTAAAAATGGAAGTAATTGAAGTACTAACATGACATTATTAACATCATAGTCAGTATATGATCCGCCATAAGATAATTTTGCTTTATCGAGAATTTTATTATTACTACCAATTTTTACGTTTCTTTTTATCCATAATGCTTCATATATAATTGATACAGTGGTGTCAATTACTGAACCATTAGGTCTACGTTTTTTATACCTAGAATTTCCTATTACAAAAACAATTAACCCCAAGAACATAGCAATTAAAGGAATAGAATAACCGACTACAAATGAATATTGTTCACCGCCTAGTCCATTTATACCATATTGACAAATATATGTTACAATTGTATAGGCAATTAATGCACCCAAATTAACAGACCTAATAATATGTTATCAATTTTGTTAAATATAAATTTAGAAAATTATGAAATAAATAAGGTATACCAATAAAAATAATTGAAAAATGAAATACTTTCTTTTCTATCTTGTTCTATATCCATATCAAACTGATCGGCACCCAATGAACTAACATTTGGTTTAATCCCACCAGTTGCAAGCGCGATAATATATATTGAGATGTAAAAAATAATACCTAAATTATTTTTATTATTTGCACTATCACTAGGTTGAGCTGAAATAACAGTCAATAATAATCCGATGACATATATTATTGAAAAAAAGACTATAGTATGGAATCTCCCATACCACTTATCAGCAAAATATCCTCCAATTAAAGGTGTTAGATAACAAAACCCACTCCAAAGAGAGAAGGAAATATCAGCTTCTGCATTAGTTTGACCAAATTGACGCTGAAGGAATAATACTAGACTATAGGATATAATAATGAAATTAATATATGATTAAATTATAGTATTATTATTATACCTTCCTGCAAATCCATAATATGACAATCTTTCGCAAAATTCAGTCACTATAATATAACTTGTTATACCACGTAATACAGATGGTCGAGGTACTTCTATTGGAACAAAACTTGTTTCCTTTTTACATTCATTAGTTGATTTTTCTTTCACTAAACTAATAGTATCACTATCTTCATTCTCTTTTGTATAATAATTATTCATTTCATAAATATAATAGTTATTTCCAGAAATGATGTCTGTCGTATGGGTTAACTATTTGGCTTTGAAGAAGGTTGACTAACTACTTGGCAAATGACTACTGACTACTTTGACAAGACAGGATAAGTTAAGTTATGCGTACTTCGGTATTTGTACCTTGTCTTCTAACCTGAAGGTCTAAATATTACCAGTACAGGTATCGCCAAATATTTTGTCAAAATTTTTGAAGGGTAAATTTACCCGGTAAAAAGAAAGTTTTATACCAGTCCAACTGATTCTTAACTACTGGTAAAAAGCAAAATAAGATAAGTTTAGTGGGAATATTATTTTACTTACAATATGGATATTGAAAAAGATGGTGAATGGTCTCCACTTATGGGAGAAGATATCAAAATGAAAGGCATAATTAATAATAATAATAATAATAATAATACGAATACAGCATCTATGGGAACTATTGTAAAATGTTCATATAAAGGATATTTTCAAGATGACATATTACCTTTTGAAATTGCAAATAATATTCTTCTTAAAATTGGTGAAGGTGATGTAATACCTGCATTGGAATTATCTTTACGACATTCTCACGTTGGAGATACTTTTCGAGTTAAAACGACTGCAAAATTTGCTTACGGTAGTGGTGGACGTAATTGTAATAATTCCACTATTTTATCCCCATCTACTGTAAATATTAATGATCATAAAGATGAAAATAATAGTAAAAGTAGTAATGGTGAAATAAGTGAAGTTATTGTTCTAAAGACTATTCCTCCGAATATGAATTTAGAATATGAAGTAACTGTAATTTCATTTGATGATTACACTAATAATTTATTGGCATCTATAAATTTAAGAAAAGAAATTGGTAATAGATGGTATAGTTATGGTGAATATTCTAAAGCTGCTTATTCTTATTCTAAAGGTATTCAACAAGGTGACGCTTTTTTTCAATCAATTGGAACTAATTTTGACATAAATAGTTATGAATATATATTATTTCAGTCATATATATCATGTTTAAATAATTTAGCTCAATGTCATATAAATAATAGTGAATTTTATAAAGCGAAAGAAGTTTGTACAAAACTTCTTAGTCTTGATACAAATAATATTAAAGGCCTTTTAAGAGCAGCAAAAGCGTCTTTAGCATTACATGATTATGAAGAATGTGAATTATGTTTAAAAATTGTTCAAAATATTGATGCATCAAATCCTAGTATGATTAATGAGATGTTAAAACTTAAAAAGGCAAAGAAAGAATATAAAGTAAATTCTAAGGCTTTAAATACCAAAATTGCAAAACATTTATTTGTTACTAATGATAATAATCAAATAAAGCAAACCATGACTATTCATAATAATGAAAATATATCCGATAAAATAGGGGAAAGTGTACAAAATATTAGTGAAGTAATAAATACTGAAGAAAAAAAAAATACAAAATCAGCACAGGGACAAAATTTATTATTGATGCTTACTACGTCATTTGTAATATTATTAATATCAGTTTTAATAGTATTTTATACAACATACTATATCAGAAATTAAAAATATTAAAACTTTTTTACATAACAAAAAAATACGTGTATTTAATTATATATTTCTAGCTAAAACAGAATTTACTTGTTCGCAATATGCTCTATCGCCTATAGGATAATATGCTTGACTACGAATAAACGCTTGAATACCAGGTAACGAAATAATACCATTTTGCAATCTGACAAGTAATGGCATTTTATCTACACTTTCATTTCCACACTCTTCCACAAACCAAGTTAATATATGGGCCACTAAAATATCTACATATGTCATAGTTGATCCAACTAAATATTTCCCTCCATTTCGTTCCAATATTATCTCTAGACGACTTGCTATCATCATCCATTTTTCTTTTGCTGATTTTATATGCGTCAATAATACATCTTCACTTTTAAGTCTTTGAAATGGTAATATTGTTACAAATGGTAACAAATCTTTTATTGTTTCGGCTATCATATCACATTTAATTTCGTCTTCCATTGTAGTACCTTGTAAATTTGCACGTTTGGCTAAATATCTTACAATAGCTTGACTTTGTACTATCTCTAAATTATCTATTTGTAATAGTGGCAGCTGCCCAAATGGTAATTGAAGTGATGCCATTTTTAAAAATTTCTTTCTTGTATCAATAACTCTTTGGGTAAATGATACTTCAGTTGCTGCTAATAACCATCTTACTTGATCTGCTAAACCTCTTCCACCAAAATAATATAATGTTGCCACAGTTCCTTTAGAAGGTTTCTCATTATTTTCTATACTCTGATTAGCTCCCATATCAGTAATAAGTAAACTCTAGTATTAGTAGATTGAGATGTCACCAAATACACCGGCCATGCAGGCAGGATATTTGAAAAAAAAAAATTAGACAAATGTCAAAGAAATGTAGTAAGCATTGCATTTTCTGAAGAGTATAATCGTACATGTTAGTATTAATAATACTTTCTGTAGAGTTTATTTTCTTGATTTGGGATTTTGGTTGTTAGATCCGATGATGAGACTTAGGTACCGGTTCCGTAATACAGGTAAGGATTATCCTTATCCTTAAAGGATAAGGATATCCAAATTTTGGATTCCAAAAGAAGACCAAAAACAAAACTATCGTATTGATGATATACTATATACCTATGTATTGAGAATTTTGGGTCTATTTCTATAAAAAAGTAGCTATAAATTATGGCTGTTGTTATATGTTGTTATGCAATATTTTTATCCTTTTTGATACAAAGTTATTCCTTTGTATATAGTTGGAAACCATCTATAAATTTCAAATCAGTTACGATATATATGATTAAAAAGGAATTAAATGACGATAATTATGAATCAGTTAAAAAATTTGGATTTGATCAACCTGTTAATATTCCTCCTTATGATTCTGTTGAATATAATGAAGATTCAACGAATAAATTACCTGAACCTACGATAACCGATATGAAACAATTCACTTATATTTTAGCAAATATAACTGATAGCTTAGAGAAAGGAAAACCTGAAAGTGCATTATCTACAGTTTCGCAACAAATAGGATGGTTATTATCACATAATATTCCAGCTTTAGTGAACATGTTATTGAAAGAATATCCAGTTCTAAGAAATGATGAAGGCATGATGAAAGGCTATTTGTTTATAATAGAATTTTTAACTGCAATTAGTAATGAAACGAAAATAAGAACTAAAAAACACCAAAATAGTTTAAAAATATTATTAGAAACAGCAAAAAATGGAATTGATGGTATGATAACAGAAAAAATAGCAGAAATTTATAATGATATATCTACAAATGAATTTTTAGTCTATTTAGATTCAGAAATAGATAATCAATCACCAAATTCTAAAGGAGAAAATTTATTAGTAACATTAAAATTGTTGTTAATAGAAGAAATAGGAAAAAAAAAACTTGGTATCGATACTGTTATACTAAGTAAATTAGCATCTGAACAGGATATTAGTATATTAGAACAAAAAACAATTGAATATTTTAAAGACTATGATATAAATATGTTGGAATTATTTGTGTCAAATATAAATATTATGAAAAATGAATTAAATTTGCGCTATCAAAATACTGAAAATGAATTATTATCACAAAATTTAAGTAAAATTGAATCGATAATAGAACAAATTATTGTTAGACACAATAAAAAATCTAATTTAATGATTGAAACATCATCTGCCTTACTTAGAATCACTGGTAAGGGTAGTAAAGCACTTTTGCAAGGATTAACAACAGCATATTTTGAGTTAAGTAAAGTTGGTGATGTTTTAAATTGCTGTTTTTTATCATCTAAAGGTGAACTGCAATTTTATTGTCGTGCGATTATTTTAGAAAAAGATGTGTTGTTATTATGTGATCCTAAGCAATCGGATAGGTTATTGCAGCATATTTCTAAATATATATTTCCTATGGATATGGTTCAAATAGTTAAGGAAGAACGGTATAAAGTATCTTCCTGTTTTCTTACCAAGGGTAATGTAAGTAATATATTAGATAATTTAAAGTTAAAAGGATATAATATAACAGCATATAATCAAAATATTTACAATAATTATCAAACAATTTCATATATTGCTACGAAATCAAATAAACAAGTTTATATAACGTCAAATGGATTTTACAGTACATTTCCTTCAAATTTTGAACAATTTAATAGTTCAAACATTACAAATTATCGGTATGAAATTGCTCGTTCTTTGCACACCGGATTTAATTTAATATCACGTAATGACAATGATGATATCAATTCGGAATTATTTGATACGGATTATGAAATATTAGATAATAGAGATATTGCTGATGAAACTTTTGAAATATTTCGTACTATTGTTGGTAAGCCTGGTGTAAACTTTGAACAAATAATGAATTATACAGCATTTGAATTAGGATTAATTCATTCTATTCACTTTAATAAGGGATGCTACACAGGACAAGAAATTGTTAGTAAAACTATTAATACTAATTCAATAAGAAAAAAAATATGTTTAATACGACCTCTTGATACAAACAGTGAACAATTTCAATTGGGTGATATTATCATTGATGAAGACGAAGATAAAATTGGAGAAATTACTTCAATTCCAAATGTAGATACAAATAAAATTCCAGTTACATGGAAATTAATGGATGAAGTTATTAAAGAATACAAATCTGCATCAATAGCAGTATTAAAAAATAAATTAGTTGTATCAGGTAGTACTGTTAATGTCAAGAGAGCAAAAGGATCAAATACTATTTTAAAAGGTGTTATAGATTTACTTCCATACTCAACATTTAATCCGTTACTATCGTCACCATCTCCTCCAATTTTAAGTATAAAACCTAATAATCAAGAGAATATTATTAAAAAAAGAGATAGTAGTGATGAAGAAAAACGAAAATTAGATAAATTAGATGCGATGAAAAAAAAAATTGCCGAAATAGAATTGAAAAAAAAGAATAAATTTTAATAATATATAATATAATGTATACATTAATATTTTAATTGTTGTTTAATCGAATATATTTAACTAACTTTTTATTCGAAAACTCTGCATCATATAAATTACCAGTTTTCGCGAAGAAAAATGTTCCTTTATATTTTTCATTATTCTTAAAGTCTCCATGAAATATATTTCCAGAATGGTACAGATATTTGCCACTAACTTTTTCATTATCAACATAAATTCCTTCAAATCTATCTTTATTACAATATTTGAATATAGCATTACCATTTAAGTTATTATTCAAAAAATCTCCTTCTACAACGTCACCACTTGGAAAAGTAATTATACCTTTACCTTCCTTTTTATTATTAACAAAATTACCTTCATATTTGGTTCCCTCTTTGGCATCAGTATAAGTTCCAAATCCATTCATATAATTATTTGAATACAAACCTTCATGAAAATCACCATTGTAAAAAATGGTCATTCCTTTACCATTCATAAGACCTAGTTTAAACTCCCCTAAAATATTAAAATAAGTTAATATAATTTAAATATTGATACGTGTGTTGAGGTTAAATAGATCATACCATCATATACATCTCCATTATTGTATTTCATTAATCCATTGCCATGACATTTGTCATACTGCCATTCACCTTCCAGTATGTTGCCATTATGATACGTCATAGTCCCATAACCATGAAAATATCCATCTAAAAATTGTCCTTCATAAAATTTTTCATTCCCTTTATCCACAAAATGGTATGATCCTTTACCATCAAATTTACCATTATAAAACATACCATTATAACGATCACCATTGCTAAAGAAAAACTCTCCTAATCCGTGACGCATATCGTTTCTATACGACCCATAATAATAGGATTTATCTGAAAATGTGTATTTACCAGTGCCATTTTTCTTACCAGATAGAAATTCACCATGATATAAATCTCCATTATTAAATTTACATATGCACTCACCATCTAACTTTCCATTTTTGTATTGTCCTTGTATCAGTTCAAAATTCTTATCTTCGTGAGCTTGCACAGAAACGTCATTTTTATTGGTTTCACTACTAGTAGACTTTGATGTTATTACTACATCCGTAATTAATGATTGTATATTACTAAATTCTATCTCTACGTCATTAGCTAAATTATTCATATCACTTGGAGTAGAATCTATTATTTTTTCTTGGGTAATACTTACTACGTTATCTGTAACTTCTTGAATTATATTATTTATTATATCCTCCGTGGTATCGTTGACAACTATTTTAGTATTTATTTCAATTGTGGCTTGTATATTAATGGCATTACTAATAATTTCATCAACAACATTTTGAATTTCGTCAACTGTGTCATTAAAAATATTTCTAGATGAATTTACTGGTGATATTCGTTGCACGACATCATGTTCCGTCAAATCTACAGATTTGACAACAATGCTTTTAAAATTTTTAGGAGCTTTAATTGGTAATTTACTATTTGTTGTTAAATCAATTGCAGGATCAGTTACGCTATTATTGGATGTATCTTTAACTGGCATAGATATTTTCTCATTATTTATAGCATCTATGTTTTCAGGACTTACTAATGACGTATCTCCAGCAGTAGAAATATCAATATTTTTTATAATACCATCATTTGTTGTGCTGGAAATTGAAATATTTTTGGGTGCCTTAATTGGAGGGACAATTCTACTTTCATTTGGTGTAGTATTAATAATAGTTGTTTCTTTTTTATCTTTATTGTCATCACTATTTGATTGTTTTGGCGGAAATAAATTTGAAGTAAATGAAAACAACATTATACGACCAAACGAAAAATCAGACAAATAGACTTTCAATGTCAAATGAAGACTTTACAGTCAGTTTGTCCATTTTCCGATAAATTTACATTCTTACCGGTCCGCGGAATTTCCGGAATTATAAATTTTAAATTATTTTTGTTTTTAAAGATGATGATTAATAATCATCATACATTATAATAGTAATTCTAATACAAATAAAGGATGATAAGTGAAAAATATCAGTCTACACAAGAGAAGTTATTTCCCACTATGTAGATGAGAGTTTAACTGCAAATTTTCAAGATTTCTATCATCTAGGTAGAAAGTTTTAAATGAATATCAGTAAAGAAATAAATTATTATTTGGGATCCTATTATGTATAATAGCTACATATAAAAAATGAATATATTTTATGCCTATTCTATTAAACACTAATTTACTCATTCCTTGGCTTTCTTATTATGCTTCTTAGAAAATCTTAAATTTCTTAAGAATTTTGGATCCATCTATAATATTTATAAAGTATAAATTAAAAATAATATATTAATTATTATATATATATCATGACACTTACCCCTTTAAGAGATTTAGCAAAATGATTTCTCTCTTTCTTGATACCATTCTTATGTGCCTTGACCGTTTGGTTACGTCCTGTATGGTTCTTTCTCTAAATAACACGAAAAAATATGTAATAAGTATATGATGATAATAATTGCGAGAGTTAAATAATTATGTGGATGATAGTGTAAAATTGTAGCCATGTAAAAACAAATAATCATTATGTCAACAAATATATAGATGAAACATTCGTATCTAACTTAATTTAATGTAAGTGAAATCATTTAATCGACAGACAATTATATCAACATTATAATTCATATTACATGAGTACATATAGTACCCAATAGAACTATAATGATTATTTTATCAATGCATGGTAATAATTTGCACCGTAACTGTAATGCTGACATGATTTATTACATTAATTAGTTCACACGAATGAATATACTACTACTCCACAATGAACATATTTTTATATTCTACTACTAATTTTTGGAGGACGTACCTTTCCCATCTTCTTTAAGTTTTCTCTTTTCTTTTTACGTCTGGTCCACAAACAAAGTGCCGCAACTAGCGGCCCGTGCTGATGTTAGGGTTAGTTGAATGGGGGCTTCTGGCGTGAACCTTTACGAATAAAATATTATAATAATATTTTTTTTTCAATTATCAGCCCTTATAATATTACTAGAAATTAAGCAATTGTAAAAAGTATGCATCATTAATATTCAATTCCGAAACAGTATATAGATAGTATAAATATTGGGACATGTGTGGTTGTATTATATTGATTGCCTTTCTTTGATTTGAACAGTCACCTATTGCATTATGTGAATTTCCAGGTTTGTTAATACCTTATAGTTACCTTATAGGTATTTCAAAATAGTAAAAAAAAAATCCGAAAAATCGGATTATTGTTACCATCGTTATTAAAGTTATGGCAGCAAAATTAAAAGATGGTTTTTTTGTTGGAGATACAGACTCAAGTCAAGATCCAGAATTTCTTGAATTAAATAAAATATCAAATTTAATAAACTTTTCTGGTAATGAAGTTTCTAACGTTTGGTCCTCACATGGATTAGTATACTTAACATATAATTGGGATGATCGACCAGATTATGATTTATTTGGATTATCAGTATTACAAACAAAAAATGATAATATATCTATTCCTATTATAATAACAGATATAATAGAATTTATTGATATATCTATTATGCATGGTGTTTCAGTATTGTTATTTAGTAAAAAAGGTAATGGACGTTGTTTAGCTGCTGCTACAGCTTATTTTATGGCAAAATATCATTGGGGACTAGAAAAAACATTTGACTATATTTATTCTAAGAAACCTGAAATGAATATTAATAAAGGATTTATTCAACAATTATATGCATTAGATAAAAGATTATCATTGATACGATTAAATCATTTAAAATATCATGGTATTGATATGAGTGATCAATCTATTAAAGCTATTGAAGATCATAGGTCTAATGATTGGGATCCAATATATTTAAAGTATTCATTTCCTGAACAAAATTTATATAGTAATTCACAATTTGAAGATAATATAACTGACAAAAAAAGTGATGAAATGTTGCTAATTAATAGTTATACTAATAGTAGACTTAATAATTCTGGTATAAATATGACATTAACAAATTTATCAACAGAGACTAAACGATTTAAAATCAAATTTAATAATACATTATTAGAAGAGGATATTAATATGTTTCCAACTTCACCTTTGCGTGCAACATATAAACCACCAAAAGGTATTTTAAAACATAATAATAAGTTTAAAAGTGAAGCAAAGGATGTATCTTCAAATGTTAGTGATAGTAAGATACAAGATAATGAATTAAATAATTCCTTTACAAGTGAATTATCTGATGATCCTGTATCACCCTTAAGTAATCAATATAAATCATATAAAAATGAATCATCAAGCTTATATGATTATGTTGGTATACATTCGAATAATCACAAATCTGAACCTAAAGTATCTCCATTTAAAGAAAAAGGTTACATAGATGACAAAAAAATAGTATCAAATGAAGCTTTTCATAATGATAATTATAAAAATAATAAATCTCTTTCTAGTGGAAATACTCATATAAAAACACCATCATTGTACGACTTGGCTAATATGAGTATTTATCCATCGTCAACAAGCGAATTAGATGATCCATTAGCAGCATTCGGTATACTATCCTCTAGTGCACTTAAAGTTCGTCATGATATATTACATGTTGATACAAGTGAAATAAGCAAACAAGCATCGAAAGTTGGAACTAATTTATATCGTCAAGGGACTCCAAAATTGACCATGAAATTTGCAAATAATAACAAAAAAAGTAATTCATCTAATGGATCACAAAGCTCATTAAATAGTGTTACTAGTAATAATAGTAATAACTCTAGAATAAAAGCTAATTCCCCTAGAATATCAAATACTAGAAAAACTTCCTATGACAGTAATTCTATTAATTCTAACGCAAGTAAACATTCAAATAGACCATCGTCTCCATTAGTCGCTAGACCCGTTAGTGCTAGTAATAAAATTTGGAAGTAATATATAACTATTTTATATTGTATGAATGTATAATAATTTTATTTTATTAGATACTGAGGCTTACTTCTTTTAGGGCCTAAAGGTCAATTTGTCGGATGTCCAAATTTCAAAGACCGCCGGTCCCGTGATATTATCATGATTATAAATTTTGCATCCCATAAAAAGTTGAAAAAGAGGAAAGACCTGACCTGACCTTGACCTGCATTTCCACTTTTCAATCTATTATCGACAAAAGTAATTGTTGTAAATATGAATCGTATCGTAGAGTGGTCTCCATGTAATAATTGTCAATTTGTTTCAAGTACTTTAAATCGATTAGAATTGCATAAAATTATTGAAAATTACACGGAACATGATAATATAAAGATTAGAAACAGTCTAAAGGTAACGAGAACAATTGTTCATCAAGCTGTTTCAGAATTTAATGGAACTATTAATTGTTTAAATTGGTATCCCAATGATAACAATAATAATGAAAACGCAATTGTAGTTGGATTGTCTGATGGATCCATTTCATTAATTACATTAGATTCTAAAAATGATACGTTTAATTCAATAGTCTCAGTTTATGATCAAAGTGCAGGAAAGAAGCCTTGTACTGCGTTATCGTTTAATAAAAGTAATAGAAATTTATTAGCCGCTGGATTCGAAAAAAAGAGTGGTGGAAAGGGAGATTTTTGTTTCGCAGTTTTTGATATTGAACATAAAAATGGTGATAGTATCGAATTTAAATCAATTACAGAAGAACCTATAGCTTCTGTTAGTTGGTTACCTAACGATCCTCATATTGTTGCTGTTGGTACATCATTAAGTAATGTAAAATTTTATGATATTCGAATGAAATCTTCTAGTGATGTGCAATCAATAAGTGCACACCCTGCAACAAGACCTAGAAAGGTAAAAGGTATTAAACCTGACCCATTTAATGCTCATACAATAGCCACTTTTTCTGATTCACCTGGTGAACATATAAAATTATGGGATTTACGTAAATCAGGATCTGTAAAACCAAAATTTACAATTATTCCATTAATTACCGATTCTGAGACTAATAATATCTCAACACAATCGGTTGTTGATATTTCATGGTCTCCGACACGATCTAATGTTATTGCTGTTGCAACATCACATCAAAAAGCAATTCAATTTTATAACACTATAAAATCATTACCTGAAGTTTTTACGAAGATGCCATATCATACTATAACAACTTCAGATCAAGTTAAATCTATATCATGGCAAAATATTGATGATATAAATGATAAGTCAAATCGGCTTTTGGTTGCTACTATCTCCGGTATTGATGACATAGAAGTAGTAGAAGAAACTGCATTAGCGATTGGAATGGGTAATCATGTTGTTGTAAATTATGGGAAAAAAATATTTACTGGTATTACTAATATACCTGCTGGGTTTGATGACGAATTGTTTATTAAAAATCGAGTTGCTGCTGGTTATTCTTTAGATTCTGGAAAAAATTTACAAGTATTAGCAGATGAAATAGAGTATTATAAAAATGAAAATAACAAATCATTACCATTACATAAATTGAAAGAATTATATCGCACTTGGGAATGGATTGAAAGGGTTGAAACCCTAAATGAAAATCATATAACTTTATCTTCATGTGGTGTATTACAACTTGTTCGAGAAAGTAAAGATAATAGTACAACATCTGTGCTTCCAAAAATAGGTGTTGAGTACTTTATTTCAAATCAACGGATATTAGCTCGAACAATTTGTGGTTGGGCTGATTGTTTTGATGACGAGGCAGTCAATAATAGTCATCATAATGAGAGATTAGCTTCAATACAGGAAATTGTTGAAGATTATGAGTCCCTTGATTCTTTTGAAAGAGCTTCAACATTAGCTTTATGGCATGGGAATGTTGAATTAGCAGTAAAAATATTGCAACGAAATACTGATAGTAATGAAATTTGTCTCGAAGAAGAAGATATTAAGAAAAAAGAGAAAAATCAAAAATATTTTCATTTAATTTCCCTTGTTGCAATGTGTATTGCTGGTTTTATTCCTATTAATGATTCTATTAATTCGTTATCAAGGTCATCATGGATTTCAATGTGCAGGATGGTAATTGATCAATTAGAGTCATATGAAGATAAATCAAATTATCTTATTGCATCGTGTAAATTTATGTTGCAATGTTCAGAGAATAAAAGTGATAATTATAAAGATATTATTGATGATAACCTACTTGCAATGGAAGATCGTATTGCATTTGCTTGTACTTATTTAGATAACGAAAGATTAATGAAATGGTTAATAAATATTAAAAATGATTGTATCGACAATGGTTGTTTAGAAGGTTTACTTATTACAAGTTTAAGTGGTGAAGGAACATCTATACTCCAACGTTATATCGATTTGTTTAATGATATTCAAACAGTTGCATTAATAGTTGGTCGAAATATTGACGCAAACGCTCAAGATAGTCCATTAACTTCTTTAGAGTGGTATTGGCTACAAGAATACCGAAGTATATTGAATAGATGGGAATTATATATTGATAGAGCGATGTTAGATGTTGAACTAGGTAAAAGGCATCGATATAATAGTTACCAATTATTATCTCGTACACCGAAAACAGCTGTAAGTAGCGGTAAAACTAGTGTTACGAGTAAAACAACTTCAATAGATCGTAAATCTGGTGCATCTAGAGTACAATATACATTACCAATACATTGTGACACACCACATATTTTCCTTCGTTGTCACTATTGTAGTTCATCATTACCTGTAGATGCAATGAATCAACAACAACGTGGTGAATTTTTAAGGAAACAAAAACCAATTTTAAATTGTTGTCCAAGTTGTAAAAAACCATTACCTCGATGTTACGTATGCCAGTTATATATGGGTTTAGTTAATCCTCATTTGGAATTTAATCGCATAATGAATCAAAAAAGGGATATGGTTGATAATAGTAAAGAAAAAATTGATACTTTTGAATCAAAACAAGAGCATAATGTACTAGAATTTGGATCTTGGTTTTTTTTCTGTCAACGTTGTAAACATGGTGGGCATGCTGGGTGTATAGATGCATGGTTTGAAGGAGATAAATCAAATGGACGAAGTATTTGTGGAGTTAACGGATGCGATTGTAAGTGTGATATTTTATAAATAATTTACAATATAATTTACATAGCATAATGTGTTCTTAATGATTCATCACCAAATTCCATCTCTTGAATGCATTCAAATGTACCAGCAAAATTTTTTCTCCATAATTTTAATTTTCCATCATCACCACATGTTGCAAGAACGGTGCCAGTAGCATTCCATGCAATTCTCCAAACATTTGTTTCACAATCAATTATACTTGCTGGTTCTTCTGATTTTATTGTACCATCTTCAAGTCGTTTCAATTTGTAAATTTTAACATATTTATCCCTGTAAGCAAGCGCAATCTGATGAAATGATCTTCCCATAACAGGTGCCCATGCAATATCACATACCGCTTTATCTGGACCATCATGTAAAATAATTTCTTCACCCCATTTACCATTACTACCAACGCCCCATATTGTAGCGTATTTTGATGTACCTACTGCAAGTTTCGCAGGTTCGACAGGACACTCATTCCATGATATACATGTTAACTCATGATCTAAAGAATCATTAGATCTAGAACTAATCTGAAATGATTCTTGGACTTGCCAGTAATTTAAACTAAATACATCAGTTGCTTCATAAATTCGAATGTAACCATCAGCAGATGCCGATGCTAATTGTAATCCTAGGTGTCTAGGTGCAAATTTTACATCATGAACACTTTTTTTACTTTCTGTTAATTTGGCACGATTTTCCCATTTACTTGGTGCAGTTGTAACAGATTCCTTTTCCTCCCATATTTTAATATTTTTATCATCTGAGCAAGAGGCAATTAAATTACCAAATTCTGGATGTGCCCATGACATTCTACTTATTTTATTATTATGAGGATTTTCAATAGAATAATACGTCCATTTTGCTATAAATTATTATTATTATTATTATTATTACAGATTAGATTAATATTATATTGATTGATTTACCTTCATTATTATTATAATCCCATATTTTTATAGTATTATCACCAGAGCATGTTGCAAAACGTTGTCCATAATAAGAAAATGATATATCGTAAACAAGTGCTGAAGATGGAAGCTGTTCGCCAAACATTTATCGTAAATTTCGTACTAACTCACTATTCCATATCTTCCGATTTTTTTCGATGAAGGTCCTCAGAGGCTCCGACCGTCCTCGATTTAAATAGTTGCCAAGAAAAAATTGGGCTAAAATGTAATTAATTTAAATAAGCAAACAACTATATTAGACTAAGCAAAATATAAGGTCACTCTGTCGATGATGATGTGATGATGTGGAGACTTTAAAAGATACATCACCGGTACTTGATGAAATTTTTTTAAAATTCAGAGTCTGAAATTCTGAATTGAAAAAAATTACCAGTGGCACAGTGTGAGAGAGAGAGACAATATAATTTGTAAATATGACAAGTTTAAGTTTCAAAGATATGATATTATGTAATTGTAAACATGATGCTGGTATAAAATCAATAGAAAATGAATTTAATTCAATAGTAATGATAGGTAGTTCTGGTATCTTTGTATCATTATTATGTGGATTAAGTGAAACAATAATATTATCAAATAATACTAATAATAGATTAATAAATAAAAATAATATATCATTTATATTACAATCAAGTTTATATCCAAGTACATTAAAAAGTCGTATTCAATTAGCATTAAATTTAAATTTAATTAATAATAATAATAATAATCAAAATAATATTATAAAATTAATTAATAATTATCAATTAAATACAATAGGTAAATTTAGAACATTTATAAGTATTTTATGTTTTAGTATTATTGGTATAAATTGTAGTTTAGCATATCGTGAAGGTATAAAATTTTATGAATATGGTGTATATAATGGTATTGCACCAATAAATAATATTAATAATCATCATGAAAATATAATTATTAGAATAGGTGATAAAAATGAAATATCAAGTATTTTAAATAATAATAATTATTATTATAAATTTATTCCAGTTGTTTATGATAATAATAATGAAAAAAATAATTTATTATTATATAGTATATATAAAGCTAGCAATAATGGTAATAAAGCATGTTATTATAATACTATAACTGCACCAGATATGATAAAAAATTCATTAAATAAGAATAAGAATATAAATAAAATTATTATACAAACATGTGATAAAACATTAACAATAAATGAATCAAAATTGTTATTATTAAAATATAGTAATACTATTGGTATACCATGTGAATTATTATATATCCAAACGAATAATATAAATAATAAAAATAATATTCATGAGAATATAAAAATTATTCCAATAAATATTGAATTAATATTAAATTTGATCAATTCTAAGTATTTTATAAAATCAAATATTATATCAACAACATCAGTTATTAATAATTATAATAATATCATAGTAAATAATATGATAAATTATTTTGATATAATTGGTTTATTTGTAAGAAAAAATATTGATATATTTAGTTCATTTATATCTCATAATAATTTATATAATAATACAATTGAATATATTAATAAAATTATACATAAACCATTAAAATATATAATATATTTTGATGTAGCACCAAACAATAAATATTTAAATGGACATTGGATTAATTCATTATATAACAAATTAATGTCTGATGAAAAATATGAATTAAAAAAAGAATTACCAAAATCATTAATGATTAATGATTATTCTACTATAATTATTTATCATAATAATGATTATGATACTATTGAAAAAGCTAAATTATACGCAATAAAATATAATAAATGTCATATATTAATAATATTAAATGATATGAATAATAATGATATAAAATATTTATCATCAAATATATCAATAATAAAACTACAAGATTTATATGAAGATAGTTGGAAAAATGCATAAATAATTTTATATTATATTTGTATACTATACATAAGAAAAATAAATTTATAATTTTACACTTTCATTTAAACTAGGAAGAATAATTTGATAATAATTAACTAAAACTTTTAATGCATGATATATTCGACCCCAATATGCATCTTCAACTTCTAAATCTAATGATTTATTATTTTTTAATATTAATGATATAACACCAGTACTTGAATCACCAGCAAGTAATTTTTTAGAAAATGATCTATGCATTACATCAGTATGTATATCATCACGTACTTCTAATATATTAGTTATATATACTTCACGTTCAGTATTATCTTTTTCAAATGATATCATATGAGCTTTTTTTTTATGATTATCATTACTTGTATATTCAATATCAGATATCTCTTGTGTTTCACGCCAATACAATAATGATAATGCATCATTACAATAAAGATATCTTTTATGTGGCTTACCATGCTTACTATGTTTCATAACAACAACACCTTTTCTTAATACTTTCCACATATCAGTAATCATACGACATTGTTGTGGTGTAATAGCATATGTTGTTAAATTTATATTTGATAATAATAATGGTTGATCATTATTTTTATTATTATTATCAATATTAACTAATAAATCAACAATTTCTTTATCTGTATTATCAATAGATATATTATTATTATTGTTATTATCAATATTTTTTGGTGATGAAGTTGTTGAATTAATTTCTTTATTCAAATCATTTGTTATTGATATGGTTGGTATAGATGATATTGTTGTTGTAATTTCATTCTTATTTTGATTCATTAATATATCTTTATCTAATTTTAAACCTGTTTCTGTGATTGCAACAGCGGCTTGTGATGTTACAGATATACGTCTTATACCTTCAATTGAATTTGTTATATTATTTATACTAGGTGAATTTGAATTTATTAATAAATTTTTATCATCAGATATAGGTGTTATATGATCATATGAATCAATAGAATTTTGACTAATAGGTGATGACCATCTTGTTGAATCTTCTTCAAATTTTTCACTTTCTTGTACTTCTTCTTCCTCTTCATTTATTTTATCTTCTTTATTAATTGAAAATGATGATTTTTTAGTAGCAGTATGTTGTGATGCTTGTCGATGTAAAAATCTATTCAACATTTTATTAGCTCTATCACCTAAATAAGATACATTACTTTGACGTGTTTTATTTTCATAATGATTATTTGTATCATTATTCATATCATTATTTGTATGTGATGATAATATAACAGGACTAGAAAAACTACGAGATGATTCAATATATTCATTATTAATAGTAGTATTATTGAATTTATTTGATTGTGAACCATTTTTTATTATTAATTCATCTTGTATAGATATAGATGCTCCAATATTTTTAAAAAAACGTTTTAATATTATAATAGCAGATAATTTCTTAATCTTGGCTAATTTTAATTTTTTGACTAAATTCGTATAATTATGTCGAATATAATAACCACGATAATATTTTTGTATAATTAATGCTTTACGATATTCTTTAATATATTTCATAAATGATAATATTTTTTTCATAAATGATGTAATTAAATATGCTGCATGATTTAATTTAATTTTTTGAATACGTTTGTTATAAAATTTTGCCAATGATTGATATACTTTTTTATCAATATTATCAGTTTCATTATTATTGATTGATGAAATATTTCTATGTAATACTTCACTACATCTTTTATTATATTGACTTATAGTTTCTTTAGAATGTTTAATTGGTTCAATACGTGTTAATTGTAATCTATCATGAAGTTCTTTAATTTTTTTATTTTTTTGTGCAATATTAGCACATTCTTCCCATTGTCGTAAACAAATTTTTGTACATAATGGTGTATTTGCTTTACCATCACAACGACCATTACACCATATTGTATTAATATTAATTTCACCCTGTGATTGTATTATTATATCTTTAGATCTTGGTATTGAACCATTAATAATAATATGAAATAATAATGTTAATGGATCATGTTCTGTAGTTTGAGGATTAAGTATATATTCTTTATTACTAATATCATTTAATCTTGCAGCAGTAGAACTAGATCTTTTTCTCATGATACCTGTATAAGGTGAGCCTTTATCACCATCTTGTTGAATACTAAATGATTTACGATTTGTTGCAACAACTGCAGCAACTATTTCTTGTGTTTTGATATCATTTGGCGACATAAATTTATTCTGTCCATTAGATGGATTACTTGAACTATTATCATCATCATCATTATTATTATCATCGTTATTAATATTATCTGAATTTAATAATTGTGATGCCATTCGACAATAATTACTATACATTTGGGTTGTTCGAATTCTAGATATAAAATGATCATTCTTACCCCTTTGCACTAATAATTTAGGAGCATCTTCTGTAACATGTGGTAAATCGATACTCATATCATCTGTATCCGATATATTACCATCATCAGAATTTGTAAAAAATCCAGATTTATATTTTTCACTTTTTGTAATACTTATTTTTTCAGGACTAGAATTATTTGATTTTTCAGGACTTTTATTACTACTACCAAAACGTTTCATAGATCCTGATTTTGATGAGACAATTTTTGGTTTAAGTTGTTGACGTAATTGACGTCTTTCTTCCCATGAATGTATAACTGCTGTATTAATTATAGTCTGAATATGTGTTTCAAAAATATGAATAAATTGCATAACAGATTCTAATAATGACTTTCCTTTAGTACTATCACTATTTAAATCAATTGGTAATGGTAAAATATTATTTCCTTGGTAATCATTAAAATCTTTATCATTTTTACGTGTAAGCTTTAGAATATTTTCAGCAGGTGACATTAATTCGGTAATTAATGCTGAAACTTTTGGTAATATAAGAGTATGGGAAACAACAGTATCAGTTGGATGTAAATTAACAACTCTCTCTTGAGCATCAACAACAACAACACCCGCTTCAGTTGTAAAACCTACTGGTAATGATTGCATACCTAATATTAATGGCACAGGACTTTCTAAAAATGTATGTAATGTATGTGGAAGTGTGACAATAATTGGTCCAGCCCATTTAAATGGACGAAGCAAATAAACAATAGTTAATAAAACACCTGAAATAGCAGATAAATCAGGTGAATGAACAACTATTCTCATTTCGGATAATGCACAACCAACAACTAATGCTATTTCACTTAATGGTAAATGTCTTAATAAGATTGGTAATGCCCATAATAATACATTATATGTGACTTCTCTATCTCGATCAACACATAATGTTCCAGGAGTACTATTTGGATATCTATAATATAATTGTTGTATATCTCGGCGTAATGATACAAAAATTCCTTTAGATGTTGCATTATTCGCAGAATTTCTTAACACAAGCTTCATATCAATTGGTGTAAATACATTTAATACAGAATCAGAATCTTCACATGGATAATACACATATAATCGTCGAAGTCTAGTAGCTAAATCATCAATTATTTGAATAGCTTCAATAGCAAGTATATCGTGACTTGTTTTCACGGAAAAATTTTCATCTAAAGGTTGCGATAAATTAGATAATATCCAACCCATAAAATTGCATTGTTGAAGTATATAACTAATATAACTTAAAAATGGTAAATGTGTAACTGCAGAAATACAATATTCTGTAGTAACATAATAATTAATTCCTTGAAATTCAATAGCAAATGATCTATTCACAGTTAATGAAATACTAAATTGTGATGATGTATGTCCACTTAATAAAAATACGAAAGTTTTAGATGCATTTTTTTTATCTTCAGGTAAAGGTGATTTACTTAAAATAAATTTAACTCCCATTGGAAAACAAAACCAAGGTAATGCTTCTGATTCAATATCAGGATCGGTACCTACATTATAAATCATTTTAGGTTCTAAATAACTCGAATATTCATTATCTAACATATTTTTAGAATTATTTTTCAAATTTTTTATAATATCCTCTTTAGATGGTCCAACCAAAAATAATGATTCAACCAATCTACATTCATCAGGATTGTCATTTATAATAGTGTCTACTTGAGTATTATATGAAACTGATTGAGTCGTATTTCCCTTATTTCCTTTTTCTTCATTTATTTCTTTATTTTCATCTGTTATATTAATATTAGCTGGTGTAATAAATACTGTATTTGATAATCCAATTGAAAGTGGTGATGCAAAACTTAATCCTCTTTCAGATTTATTTGATTTTAATATACTATTACTTCCTGTAAATAATACTTTATCATATGAAAATTTCAGTGAACAAAATTTTTCTTCAAACTTATTTGTTATAGGATATTTACTACTGTGTATACGAATACTTTCTCTTGGTAATTTGATATTATTTCTTATTTTATATTTAGAGTTATTATTTATTGCTATTTCTTCAACAATAGAATCCCAATCACAATTTTCAAAATCATTAATAGAATTATTAACATCATCAAAATATTTTTCAATATTTCTAATAACGTAATTATCCAATTGAGTCTCCAATTCTTTTAATCTTCGTCCTTTAATTTCATTTCTCCATTGAAGACGATGTAAAATAGTTAGTCGTCGTTTACTTTCTGCTTCTTTATATGCAGCTTCATTTAATTCTTTTTTCTTGGCAGATATACGTTCAACTGCATCATGGCGCTTTTGTCTTATTAAATCATAATCCATTGGAAATATTTTATTCTTTCAAAGTATAATCACGGTAAAATTTCTACTCTTTTCAATATAAAACTACGTGGTTCTACCAGTATCAGCTCTGAAGATTTTATTTTTAATTTATTTCCTGCAGGTACGGACTGTATGAAAATCAAAAAAATAGACGACCAAGTTGCAAAGTCTCATTGCATCAACATTCTCGGCGGCAACATAACTCTTACAAAGTTACAATCTGATTGGAATAAAAATTAAGTATATTCTTATTGCTGCCTTAATTTGAGTTCTTATAGTTATAATGGATACACATTCCACATGTGATTCTGATAGTGGTGAAGAGACTGTAATTGTACCATTCGTGCTGTATCAAAATGTTAAATTAGCAATAGACTTAGAGAATGAAACAATTAATGGAAGCACTATGATATGGCTTGGTTATGCATGTAGTATTACCGAAGTATCAACAATATCATTACATTGTAGACAGTGTAATATTCGATCAATAAAAGTAAATGGAAGTGAATGTAAATATGATTATGTAGATCCATTATTAGATTTAAAATATGATCGTAAAAATAATGAAAAGAATTCAATTCTAGAACAAACAGATTTTAATCATTCATTTAATGGTGAAGAATTAGATATTGCATATAGAGCAGCATTAGAAATTAGTAGATCTGGTGAATTAAAAATTTATTTACCTCATGACGTATCAATTGATACTGTTCCATTACCACCATTACCATCACAGCATTCACCATATACAGAAATAGGTAAACGATATGAAAAATTGAATAATTTATATTATTCTTTAGCTGCACCAAGTATGTCAAGGGACTCTACTATTGGTATTGATAGACCTGTATCTCATAGAATGCTCCAAGTTGAAATTGAATATTATCTAGATAAAAATAAAAATAGCAAAGGATATGTATTTCGTAGTATGCAAAATGATACTACGAGATCAAATTGTATTTATTCGACAAATGGTAGTAATATTGGTTGTTTGCGTAATATTGACGGAATTCGTTGTTGGATGCCTTGTATAGATTCACCTGATCAAAGATCCATATATGATATGACTATTTCGTATTCGCCAGGTAATTTAATGTGTATTAGTCCTGGTCTACTCGTATCTAAAGAATCATATAAACATAATCATAAACATATAACTAGTGTAAGACATTTTACGATCAATAGAATACCTGCCATGTCAGTAGGTTTTTTTATTGGTCGTGTAGAATCCTATTCAATGCCATTATATAAGTTGAAGGGTGTTATGATGGTAGCAGTGGATTTAATTGATTATAAAAATGGAATATATACTGAAGATATGGTTAATGAAAAAAATATCAATAACAATCATAATGAAGCTAAAAGACAAAAAGTAAATAAAGAGAATATAGGGAATTATGATGGTGATAATGGTATTGAAATATCATCATTATATTGCGAAAAAGTAAGGCATACAACATTAGGGCTTGATCTTGGTTTAAAGTATATTCATAAATTAATTGGAAGAAAATATGATCAAAACATGTATACTCAAATATTTATATCAAATCTTTCATCGAGCATTGGACTTAGTAGTGAATTAATATTAAGCTATGATGGATTTTCTTTATTAGATGCATCAATATTACATACAAAGGAGTATCCATTAAAAGAATCCACTGCACATTTCCATCAAATTTTAGCGTATATGTATTCATGGTTTAAATCGGGATTGCCAATAGATTGTTATCATTCGGAATATATTGTTCATGGCACTATAGGGTACATACTTAATAAGTATACGGAAAATATATACGGAGAAGAAGAAGGACAACATCGTTTACAAAAAATGATTGATTTTATCGTAACTATCTACAAGCAAGGATATCAGGATCCTCTTGTCACATTCTTTCCTGAGTCATACGAATGCTTTACTCCTATATATCGTCAAATGATGTATTATAAAAGTACAGTATTGATGCATATTATAGGTAACAGAATTCAAGGCAAAGATAAAATGAGGAATGTAATTGGCACAATCGTTAAGTCGTCATTATTATATCAACAAAGAGATAATAACTTATCAACTCTTATTACATCAATTCCTAGTGTACCTATGTACACATCATCGTCGCCACAAAATAATATAAATGATAGCGGGTCTGAGTCACCATCACCATATGTTTATGGTGTTGAATCTCCACCATATTATAGTCGAGCTCGTAGTGATTCAATTGATGAGCAAAACTCTCCTAATTATTTGAATTTACAAAGACAAAGTAGTATTACTTCTGATCCAGGTTGGGAAGGTGATTTAAGTGTTCTTTCATACGAATGTATATCAGTTGATACATTAACTAAGGCTATTCAAACATCATCTGGTATAGTTACAATTTTCACGAATGAGTTTTTTGATCAATATATTTATGATAATAATCTGCTTTTTTTACGAGTAACAGCTACTATTGGTAACGTTGGTGAAAAATCAAATGCTATAATTAATGTCGAACCAATTGGAAAAGGTACTGGAAATATTGTCCATGATGTAAAATTGCAAATAATAGAGAAAATTGATAGTTATTTTACTGAAGTTACTATTGGAATTGGTGATAAACCAATTAAATATCAAAAACCTTTACATACTAGAGCCGGTAGAAAAGAAGGATATCGTAAACCAAGACTATCTGTTGATAATGAACCACGACTAGTTGATGAAATTAAACTTGGTAAGGAAGTTGACTATACAAAAAATGCTATATTATTAAGTAGAGAAACTGAGTATGCTATTAAAAATGTTTATATTGACCCTCTACAAACAAATTTAGGCGAGGTACATATTTGTGGACCTGATTCTATTTTGGTAGAACAATTATTTTCTAATGAAGAAAAATCAGCATTTCATTATATACAAGCATTGCGTTGTTTAACAAAATTAAGTAATAGCAACGATAAATCAAAGTCTAATATATTACAACTAAAAGCATTATCTGATTGTTTATGTGGGATAGTACAATTAAATACAAATAAAACTACTATCAATGGTATTATGACAACACCACATTCCGCTCAAGTAAGAACCGAAGCTGCATATTCTTTAGGGCATTGGCAAAATGAAAGAGCACCACAACGATTAATTTCATCTCAATTAATTCCGTTATATGATATATTTTCTCATTATCCTAATGAAAGTGGATATTTTTCCGTGTTAAATTATTTGGATAATCATGATTATTCATGGCATGGACTTGCATTTCTACTTGAAGCATTAAAATCGATGTTTATGGAAAATGGAAGAAGTATAACTATTGATGGTAAATTGGAACGACCCTTTCGCCCAATCACTATCGACTTTGCCTCTGAAGATAGTTATCTAATTCGCAATTCAATAATAGTATCACTATCTTCAATTCGTTGTCAGCATGGATTTACACCTTCTATCATAGCTATAATTCTAGTCATATTTTTAGATGATGCTATAACAAAAATTGGAGATAACCAAACTGATACGATCCATTATAATCAATTCCATTTCATTTCTACTTTATTATTATGTCTAAGTAGGGTAGTTATCGATCCAAACGGAAAAGATATCACAAAATCAATGTTGCAATCAATTAATATTGATATTAATTGTAATATTCCGAATGGTATATTGCTGTTAAGTGAAATTATTGATAAAGTTCAAAAAATATTTACGGACGAATTAACATATTCTGTAGCAATAGCAAAAATACGATTCTCTACAATGACAGTAGACACAACGATGAATTGTGGTATAGATAGACGTTTAGAGTTTCCTCGATTGACAGTTGAAGGTATGATAGCAGCTGCTGCAATTACTTGTTTAGGAGAATTTGATAACCAAATACTTTCATTGAATAATCAATCTGGTAATCTTATGAAATCTATAAATTCACTTGGCACAAAAAGAATTGATTGCAATCTAGCTATTCATAAAAGTTCAAATGGTTTATATTATCCAACAGGTAAAGGTGTTATGTCATATATAGATTATGTGAAATATTTTATTCCAGATGGTCAAAGTCTAAAATTTGTAAAAAATATAACACGAGAAAAGCAGTCTATGCATCATGAAAGTATTTTCTTAACATTGAATTTCCCCCCACTATTACGACAAGCAGCATTAGAAGTATTTGTGAAAAAATGTTTCACTTTGCACTTTATTTACAGAGATAAAATATCTAGAAAGAGTCCAGATATTTCGACAGAATGCAATGAATCAAGTCTTATGTTTGTTACAGCCGCTATTGAAGCAGTTAACACCGTGTTATCTTTTGATAATTGCAAAAACACAAGACAGGCAGCAGCAACACTTTTATGCGACACCTTACAAGATAAACCAGTCGGTAGAGTTTGTTGGTCAGCATTGACTCTAGGTGAATTATGGAATTGTTATGGATTCTCTGATCCTTTGGCTACAACCTTAGATAATTGTTGTACACACGCATCGTCAATGAATGGTTTTAAACGTAGTCGTTCGATTTTTTTTAGACAAGCAATTAAAGGACATTTAGATTCAGTACATTTAGCGGAACAATTGTTTTATCTATGGAAGTATATAATTCAAGGTAGTAATAATGATACAGGGATACGAAGCACTTTAATCTCTGCGTGGATACTAGCTTTTCCTCATAGAGCACCGCGGTGTTTAGATGCTTTTGTGAACAAACAAGAAATTCGTTCTGATTTGGGCGACATTGACCCTTTTTTTGAGAATATTTTGCCCACAGAAAGATTATTAATTAAAGATCCTTATGAATCTCACCAGAAATTTGAATTGGCATTACGTAATGGTCCACAATTTCAATTTTTACCTCCAAGAAATAGTAGTAGTATCCATAATTATATACTTGATGTTAATGAAAATTTAGATGAAATGGATAATTCAATACAACAAAAAAATGTTTTAAGTGCCAAGATAAGAACATCATCTCAACATTCAGGACCTACATTGCGTATTTCATTACCGCTTTCTGCATCTAAAAGTAAACAAAAACTAGATAATGAACTTCCAACACCAAAAACATCAAATATTGAAGCTAAAAAAATTGATTTTAAGGTTGATGTTACCGATGAACATAAACCTCAAGATACTGTTATAACATTTAATTCATTAAAACGAAATAATTCAATAAAAATAGTTTTTAAATAATTATATAAAAGTATAATTTGTACAAAATAAATCAAATTCAATATTTAAATAAAAATTTATGTGCTATACCATATAATAATTGTTCCACCAACAACAACTCCAAGAAACGATACAGCTATAAGTATAAATAAAGCTAATATATCAGTATCAAAACCCATTTTATATAAGTATCTTGATATTTCAGATATATCATAATCAAGCATTTCTTTACACCTTCTAAATCTATCAAATCCAGAATACCAAGATAATGGAAGTAGTAACATATATAAACCTCCTATACTATAGAGTATCATTGATACTGTACTTCCAACACTTGAATATGTTTTTGCTAATACCATAAATTTTAATGCAATAACAACAAATGCAAGATTTGTTCTTAACCATGCCAAAACAGTTCTTTCATTAACCAAATGAGCTAGAATTCGTTGAAATTTTAATAATTGTGATTGATATGATCTACCCTGAAAATCAGTTTGTGAAGGTACATTATTATTTAAATGATATTTCATATCTGATTTATCTATATTATAATCTTCATTATTTATTTTATTTATAACTCTATCAACATCCGTCTCTGAATCACTATCATTATTTTTTAAATTATTCTTTACTCGTTCATATTTTGTACTAATTGGATTATATCCATCTTTATCTAGAATTGGTCCTCCTCTATTATATTCTAAAGTAGATGATTGATGAGATACATCAGATGAAAAAAAATTACTAAAAAAACGATAAAATTGATTAGTACTATTATCTGGTCGTATTATTGGAGTTGTTTCAAATTCATTACTTGGAGCTTTTAATATATTTAGTAATCCAGCAGCTACTGGATTATACTTTTGTAAATTTGAATCAATTGTAGCTGCAGAATCTGAAACAATATCATCCAACATTACAGTAAATTCATCTACATGTCCCTCTAATATTACATCACATGGTATTATTGATCCTGATATACCAACTTTAATCCATCCTCCAATTTCAGGCGAGGTAATTGTATTATTTGTAGATTCTAATCCATTTGATTTATTTTGTACTGTTCTAAATACCATATCACCTATAGCGTCAAATGGTAATTCACATGCATCAGCAATTAAACGTAATAGTGTATCTTTTGAACCACATTTTACTGGCCATGCAATTATTTTTTTAACACCATAATAAAATAGTGTAGCATAACGAAATTCACTAGATAATGTAGATAATGAGGACATTTTTTAAACTGTTCCACAACACTGGAGATCTATCTGGTAGATCTGCAGCTTCTGAGCTTCCTTCAGCGCAGCACCGTGGGCCATGGCCGCTTAGTACCGGTAATAAGAAAAGGAAAAAGTAATAAATTTGACTTTTCTAATAGTATCATTTTGTAAGTGTCATTGTTGGTCCTGCATTAAATATATATAATTTATATATATTGCATATTGAGAACCTTGAGGATCCTGGCCGCCGGCCCGGCCAGTGTTAGAAAAAAATTTGAAAAAAATTCAACAATATAATGAAACAGTAAAAAGATCTCCACAGGGTGATTTCTTTGACTATTGTTTCCATTTTGGGCGTTTTGTGAAGTAAAAAGTATGCCTCCAACCGGGATCGAACCAGTGGTCGTGTGAACAGTGACCTTAAGATCTTCAGTCTGTAGCGAGATCGAAATCTGTACGCTCTCCCAACTGTTAGCTTCTTTCGAAAGAGCTATAGAGGCTTCTTGCAAAATTGTTAAATGAGTTTTTTTATAAATAGATTTGATCATTTAATGGTAACATATCCGACACTAGGTAGTGAAACTTCAAAAGAGATTAAATTCTCATACCTGGCATACAAAAAAACTATGATAAAACAAAATTTTAATTTTGATCTAGACTGTAAACTTCCTATAAAATGTTGATTAAAAACCTTCAAATGTAGCATCTAGCATATATAC
>JACCDO011221543.1_pt1 | contig 50889 bp, 38 predicted proteins | sample 7446101 | NCBI WGS metagenome assembly JACCDO01 (sample SAMN15323440, study PRJNA562643) | freshwater metagenome | isolation source: river surface water | place: USA:Blue River Watershed | collected 2017-08-16 | reverse complement strand
CTCCGCGCTCCATTACGCAGCCTTCTTCAATATATACAAGTATTGATATTCATTAAGAACGTGTATCAAATCCACCTGTCCCGTCACGGTAAACCCTGCCTCTTTGGCGATTTCCAGCATTTCCCGATTTGTCGGCATATAATACGTATGTATATTCTCTCGTACCTTTCCAGTCTTATCATCTATTATTTTTTCAACGAACTTGCCGACATTCTTTTCTCCGGTGTGTTTGCCCCCGCCGCCGCCCTTCGCAGATTTCGTCGGCGGTGGAACTGTAAAATCCGATTTATACTGAAAGCTCCGAAACTTGACGAGAGAATTCGTTATGCGCTCCTTCGCGTATTTCTGCGGGGATACAATAAACATCGGTTTTCCACCAGGAACCACGGGGTCAAAATGATTGCGGTCTACTAAATGGAGAATAAGATATCCCTCTGGTTTTAACCAGTGATAACAATTCCGGAAGAATGCGCGTTTATCTTTTACATAATACACTGTGAAATAGAAACACGTCAATACATTGAATTCTTCTTCACTAAATAGCATTGGTTTCATAAAATCCCCCTCAATGAACTTACAGTTCGGATACGAATCTCTCGCATTCTGGAGCATCGCCGACGATTTATCACACCCGATGACATTGACGACTCCTTTATGTGCTAACTGGTCTACGTGATGGCCTCGCCCGCATCCAAGGTCGCAAATCTTGAAATTCTTCTTGTCCCTGTCATTCCCTTCAAGTGCGCCAGTTATGTGGATGATTTCATCCACCTCCGCCTCTATTTTATTCGGTTGAATGAAGAGTTCGTCGTATATATCCGCATAAAAATTGTCATAGATGGCGTCGTTTTCATAAACCTTGTAGTTATCTCGCTGGGCGAATCCTTCCATATGTCTATCTGCCATATCACGCTTAATAAAACAGATAGACATTAATAGAATAAGGAGGACTGTTAATATTTCCCATCGCGTGATAGATTTGATATAAGACGAAAATGATTTGTAAAATAAGGCCATTATTGAAATGCGATGTATGTATCCCTACTAGTATTTCGTTATAAAATATTCTTATCGTTATTCTCGCGCGAAAAAAAACCGCGGAGATAGTAATACCGCCCGTGTCCGTCTGTATGTCCGACCCGAACGAAATCAATGATATTCGTAGCGAAAGTGATTTTCGTGGCATAACCTTTTCATCCTATAAAAAGACTGATGTGCGGAAAGAACTCATCAATAGTCTGTCCAGTTCTAAAATAGAACCCTCGTGTTATTGGAGCGCGGAACTCGTATGTTCCGGGCATTATCTAGAACTATGGGACATCATTATCACATTTGCGAGCAAGTATATCCATTTAGCCAATCCTAAATTACCGCTTTATATTGAGATGCGTTATGAGAGTTTTAAATCCATCATTTCTAATGGATATGCCGGGAATGAACTCCGCCTGCGAAACCACCCAAAGATGCGGTCGCTATTCGCAGAAATTGTTTGCGTCCTTTGTAATTCCAAGCGCCAACATAAATACGAGAGCGTGAAAATTAAGAAGAAGGAGGAATATGATATCGCGACGATGTCGCAACGGCTCAAAGCACCGCGCACGGATTATGCGAATGAATTTTTCCGAGAGAGAGACCCGAAAGAGATTTTTATTGCGATGAATGAATTCGCGTATCATATCTCTCGCGATTCCAAAAATACACTCCTCGCGTGCTACTGGGTAGAATGGATTATAGAGTTTGAGACAATATGTAAAGCGAAGAAGGAGACGTGTCTGTGCGAACGCCGGGCCCATATTCCAGTAGATGACAAACTCCAATTTGACCCGATCTGGATGATATGGGATATGATTATTGCGCGAAGCAATCAAGCGGACGAATATTCGCAACTTACCCAGAAAATCGTGAATAGCCTTTTGCGTATTTACTGTATTCGTTTCACGCCTGGAGTTCGCAAAAAACGCCGGTATCTCCTATATTTCGCAATTTCGCTACTTACGACGGAATATGATAGCCGGATAGAAATGATCAACGACCGACTCGTCATTGAAACCGCCGTGGAAAACATTAACGCGATATATAAACAAATTAAACAGCATGAGATTAGTCCAGATACGGATTATCTGTTTTCATCGTCGGGATATAAGGGGGATAAAAATGGCGATTTAGAACGCACGATTAAGCGTCTTGAAGCACTGAATGCGATGAATACAATTGTGAGGAAGAAGACGGACGATACTAGTGGCGGTGGTGGCGCCCAAGATCCGCCGGCACCGCCGCCGCCGCGGAAATATAGCCCGTATGAATGAATGGAATGAATGGACTGAATGAATATTGTCTCTTATATAGTATATAATGTCGCTTCCAACTTTTAAATTCACGAATTTCGGCGCACCCACCAATAATGAACGTGTAAATAGCGGATTATCATCAAGTTCTAAAATGGAGAAAACAGGTATACTATCCAGTATCAAAGATAAGGCACGAGATACGTTTAAAGAATTGCCAGATATTTCTCTCGAGATGCCGTCATCCATTACGGGTTCCGGTGACGATGCGGATGGCGACGGAGGTAGCTTTTTCTCATTTACAACTCTTATTAAATTCATCATCATCGGCGTGATTGTGTGGTTTATGTGGGGCAGTTTATCAAACAACAGTGATTTTCATTTAGGAATGGGCAATGTAGGCGATAAAATAAAATCATTTTTAAAATCAATGGAGGAGAAGGGGCGCGAGATTCTATCGCGTATAACAAATCAACCGATTCAATCCGCATCACCGTCTTCATCCTCAGCTGACGCCGACGCCGACGCCGAGAGCGACAGTGATAGCGACGATGACAACGACAATGACGGCGCCACTGGCGCCCTCCCCCTTCACCGACCACCGGTCCCCCCCGGAATGTCAAACAGTTCGGATAAGAAACCCGGTTTCGTAAACGACGATTCCAAATATACATTTTTAGATAAAGCCGATCGTAGTTATACCGGACCGTCTCCGCGCGCAGATGATAGCACAAGTGTAACGCAAAAGCACCAGGCGGGTAAGGCCGGATATTGTTATATTGGCGAAGACCGCGGATTCCGAAGCTGTGTAAAGGTAGAAGCCGGTGACAAGTGTATGTCGGGGCAGGTATTTTCGCGCCAGGAGATTTGCGTAGACCCTACGTTGAGAGAATAACGCTCGTTCGCTTATGTCGCCAAATACTTAATTTCAGGGGTATATGAGAACAACTCACTTGTTTGGGATTGACCAGGGGTCGTAAATATTAGCGTTACACTTACTGAATACGTTGTTCCAACGACAATAATCTCTCGTCCCGCGGTTGTTGCGGGAATTCGTATTTTATGCTCGCCAGTGATCCCACCGACCAAACCAGCAAATATTTGATTCGTTGTATTCACATCGGTTTGATAGTCTGCGTTTAATCCGTTTACCTTGACGAACGATATATTTCCTACAATAGCGGTTTCTATATTAAATGTCATTTCCGCATAGATCAACCCAGATGATGTATACGTTCCGTCAATCGCGAATATGGTCGGTTTCGCAGATCTCGGTAGAACAGTTACAACGGAAGGAATACTTTCATTGCTGTAAAGGTATCCATTAAATGCCGATATCGTTATTGAATATATACCGTCAGGTATACCAATCGTCGTGCCAAGTCGCCCGATGTCTGTGCTATACGAGGTTCGTGTATCTGTTGTCGGAACATTATACGCAATGGTCACCAATGTAGATACAGGTGGTATACCTGATGGAGGCGGTGTGATTGTTATATTATATAACTTAATCGGTCTACCGCCCGTATCCGGTTTGTTCCATATGACATTAATATAACTGTTAGAATTGTCTATGATGACGGGGGGTAACAACCCATATTTCGCAGATAGTATAACGCCAGTAGGAGTCGCCGGTTTCATTAATGTTCTCGCGGTGATGATGGCGGATTCTGGGCCAACGCCCACCGAATTGATGGGTTCTATTTTAACTTCATACTTGCTATCATTTTTGAGATCGCGCAAAATATAGTTACGCACATTATTCGCAGAGGTAATAATATTACTAATATCCAGTGTTTGTTTCGTCCACGTCGTCGTGTCGGGAATTTTGCGATAGTATAAATTATATTGACGAATCGGTGGCCCGTTAAATGAACCTGCCAGCGTCCCCGTATTCGCCGGATCGGTCCACTTCAAATCCACCATCCGATTTTGGCGTTCATCCGCCGTGGTAAAACCAAAATTGGTTATAATAGATGGAACTGATGATGTTTTTACCGTTATTGTCGCAGGAACACTGGATAACCCGCGCACATTTCCCGAAAATACCGAAATATAGTATATCGTGTTCGCGCGGATTTCAACCGACCCGGGAATGCGTTCAAAGATAACCGAGTTTCCGTTGATTTCACCAGACACGGGGTTAAATGACGCGGGGGCAGCGCCTACACCTGCCGTAGCTGGATTATACGGGAATACACTTTTATACGGTTCCCACGTCTTATTATCCTTGGAATAAGTTATAACATACCCTGTGATAGGAAACCCGCCATTTGAATTCGGCGCATCCCATACAAGCGTTACTTTGTTGAGTTCGTTGTCATAATTCGTTATTCGTAAATTTGTCGGTTCAGTAAGAATCGTCGTTGGTATATTCAAGGTGACTTGAAGGCCTGCCTCATAGGTATAGGTCCGTTTATAATTATAAAGATTCACCGATGGGTCATAACACAACAAACGCTCTTTTCCAGGAACACCACACGCACTCGTAAGACCGCACAATACACGACTGTTTGCGGGAACCGTCGGACATACAAGTGTAAATGGCCCGAATCCACCCGACCCTCCAGCGCCACCCGACGCTTGACTTAAATATTTATTCTCATTGCCGATTTTCCGCATTAATTCTCCGCGGGATGCTTTCGCGTATTTCTGGCTCTTCGTGAGTCCGCCGACATTTTTGTTGTATTTCAAAATTTCGGCTTTACGACGCATATCATAGACTTCATCTACTTGGACCGAAGTGAGTCTGGCGCCAGTCACGCTGTCTACCAAATCGGAAGAACGACATTCCGGCTTGAATCGCGTCCAGAATTCACGATTGTATGGATTGGTATAGAATAAATTAGTATTACAATTAATGATTGCGGGGGTTATTTCAAATATATTGACGTCAAATATCGCGACCTTTTGGTTGAAATTCGTAGTTGCGGGTTGAGTCACCGTAATCGTCGCGGTGCCTGACCCATAGATATATGCGGTATACACCACGCCTTCGGCGGTTCCAATTCCAGTTGCCGCGCCAGATGTTCGTATCGTCAATAAAGTATTGTTGTTTGATGAGAATAGGAAATTCGCAGACGAGTCGGTATTATTGGAAAGGGGTGGTGTAAGAACAAATGACCCCTCTGATGTCATTTTATTCAAGTCGGGCAAGCGATACACTTGGAGGGGATCGGCAGTATTATTCTTCGCCGGAATTTGGCCGATAAATGTAGGCGTGGATTTATTGATTTGGAGACGAATGGTCGTGGTGAAACCCACCGTTTCACCGATTCTCTGCGTTGACCGCTTATATACCGGAGTCTCTTCTTGAAGAAATTTGATAGGTATAAGATTATGTGTGTTATCCGGCAAAACCGTCACTTTTTTAAATGCAATTCTATTGTTGTTGATGATGACGGTATCGTTTTCAAATGTAAAGGTGCGTGGCAATGTTAGTCCCAAATAATAAATGACGTCTTCATAATCGGGTGTGCCATCCACGAGTTTCTTCCGATTCGTCGTCGCAAACTGCGAAAAACTCAAATCAATAAACCCGTCCAAGTATTCACGCGTGATAACCCCGAACGTGTCCGACCCGGGTATCGTATTAATATCCCCGACCCCCGAGAACGGCTTGATCGCGATATTCGTGACCGCCTTTGTTAATGTCAGTGGAACTACAATTCTTTTTTCAGCGTATGATATCGTATCATCATCAATCCCAGATGCTTCATATGCAGATTGCTTCATTTCCATCCGTAACGTCACACGATCTTGGCCGTATACGAATCCACCAGACACATCATAGACACCGTTGATGACAAGCGCGTTTTTATAAGGAAGGCGCACATCTGCCGCGCCAGGAGTTTTATAGATTCCTTCCTCGTTCGTCGGATCACCCGACGGTTGTGGAATTACATAATACTCCGTGGAAAAAGAAACGACTGAAATAGAGTAGGAATTTGACGGAAACGCGAATGTAATGGGGGTCCGTTTGTTATTTGAAGATAGGGTTATTAATGGGATAACTCCGATAAGTGTCCCGCGGAGATTTAATAATTCCTCAGGGACATCTGTATTTCTCTCCCCGGACCCCGGAGGAATGCCTGGAATTGTAAATGTTCCTGGTAAAAGCGTAAATATAGTTGAATAATTTAATGAATAGACGTTAAATTTGGTAGTGTCCTGCCCTTCGGATGTTGTATTAAAATAAACATCACCATAAATCGGTTGTCCGTCGCTACCGGTCGTTATCGTCTGTTCTAATGGTGGCGTCCAGACGGGCGGTGAACCTGACATTATATTTTTTTACACGTATTATCGTATCGTTATTGCTGATATGTAAATGTAAAAAAATATTACCGCATATACCAATGATTTGAAAGGTAGGTCCCGATATTCTTCGTCTCGTTTGCGTTTCCTGATGAACCGGCTACCATCTTCAGATTAGGTCCCTCATCCACGATACTCTTGATCTTATTCGCACCGATAGAATAATTGAAATATTGAATCGTGGAAATATATCCACTAAACCTGTCCCTGGCTTTACTCTCGCCGATATTCACCTTTCCATAATTTTGGAGGGGGATGCCCGCGGTTTTGCGACGCTGTGCCAAGCGTCCATTGATATATAAATCAATCACATTATTGGTGACACGGATCACGGCATTGACCCAGTTCTTCATTGGTATATCTGTGGCGATGAGTTTTTCGTGTAAATTCTCGGTCGGCTCGGACGCATCCGCCTTTCCATTCACATCCACCACGGCCAACAATGAAATATTCTTTCCCGCGTCTGTCCTATCGGGATTTGTGGCGGTTATGTCATTGGAAAATCGGATATACATTCCGGGTGCGTTATTCGGATAATATATACCGTTTTTCGGTGACTTGGTTCCCTCACCGCCTTTGCTAAAGATTCTGGAATATTTCCCCATTTCAAGTGGAACTTCTTTGACAAAAAACCACACGGACCACGTATATTCTAAACCACCGTCTTCATTCATAGATCGCGCGATAAACACGGAATCCTTTTGGGAAGGGTCTTGTGTAATATTCATCGCCATATCTTCAGTATTCGCGGTTCCATTCAAAACATAAGGTGACATCGTAGGCAACATAAAATACGATAATCCGATGATGGCCAGTTTTACCGCGACCGAAAACACGATAAACACCATCAAAATAAATGCGAATTTTGCGACAAGACTATTGGACTCCATAAATTCGCGCAGGCCGAACCCACCGGATCCAGACAGACCGGCGTCGCCTGGTTTTGAGAAACTGGAAGTGATCCCGCTTAAAAGGCCGCCACCGCCACCGCCACCGCCGTCTCCACTACTCTCGCTCATTACAGTCGCTATTGTCTATTAAGGTATATATAGCCGGTAGTATTACTATATATATCAAATAAAAAAACAATCCATTTACAATAACCGTTGAATGGATTGTTTTCATCGCGCGCTCGGCTCGGCTCGGCTCGGCTCGGCTCGGCTCGGCTCCGCTCGGCTCCGCTCCGCTTCGCTTATGTGCTTATACTTGTCTGTTCCTGATTATCAACGATGAAACTCAATTTCACCTTATATTTGTTGAGGAGATCGCTCCAAGGGCTACCACCGAATCCTTCCGAGTAAATATCCCATGCTTCTTGAGGTGCGATTGACGCGGCTTTCAGTTTGACATTTGTTATAAATCCGACGTCTTCTGTTTTGCTTCTATCGCCTAAAATAATCTTCTTGGTCTCCTGGATTTTTGACCCATTATTAACAACACATGATTTCACTAATTTACCGTCCACATAGACATCCATCGCTGAACCATTGAAGCTGATGATAAGGTTCACCCATTTTTGAAGAGGGAATTCGGCAATTTCACAGTCCTCGCCAGATACCGGCGCGCCAGACCTGGGGAAAATCTGGATGGTGTTTGTGCTGGCCTTAAACTGGACTTTAAAAATGGACGCAGCCGACGCATTTTGCATTTCAATGACCCTGGCTCCACCCACCCATGTTTTAATGTAAAACCATATAGATATCGCACTATTCGCCTTGAAACTATTGGGTAAACTGGTATCGGTAAGCACGGTTTCGGTCGTCCATTTTTGCATGTTTCCTAAAGTCGTATAATTCGTGGTAAGTGCTTTAAAAATGACATACAATAGGAGGAGAATGACGATAACTGCGAGAACCAGCTTTGAGTTCATTGTAGTGTGTATTATTATATATATATATAAAAATACAATTATTCCATATTCCATTCCATATTCCATTCCATATTCCATTTCATTTCATTTCATTTCATTTCATTTCATTTCATCGTGAATATATATCGGTGGAACCCGCAGTTTTCGCCTCGTCCTTAATCGTCGGCATTCCAATCATCGGTGGATTTTGCGTTTTCAACATAGTATACGTCCATCGTATCTGTTCCTTCGTAAGAGGATATTTGTGAAATGCGAAATTACAGATACTACCGTTGAGTCCCTTCTCGGCGCCAACCGTAATCGGCGACAATTGAATATCCGGCATAAGGAAGTCACTCCGATTCACAAGCTTGTTATTCAAAAAGAAGTCCATCGTTTTCCCGTTATAATTAATAACAAAATAGTTCCATCGTTGAAGTGGAATATCTGCGTCAAGGTCTTCGTCGTCAATCAACATCTTGAGTTTGGTCTTCGTATCTTCGGTGTCACTGCCACCTCCAATAAACGCCTTATAGTTTTTCCGCGAATTGTATACCTCGTAAGATTTTAATTGTGTTCCGCTCGTATCAACAGTATCACACAATATTCTCAACTCATTTTTGGAGGGGTTATACGTCATTCGCGGAACATTTCCGAAATTAAATATATCCAAATCGGTGTTCTTCGTAGTGACATTATTATTCAAAATGAACCATCCAGAAATAGAATATTCATAGCGCTTTTTCTCTTCCGCGGGGCAATTTGCTGCCTTATCTTCGGGTGAACGGTCCACTCCCGTATTATGATAAATGAAGATTTCCTTGCTTTGTGTTGTTAGATTCGTGTCGTATATGTCTTTCAGGGATACTGGCGCGGCGACGATGGGCGAGGCGGCGGCGCCGATATAGTTCAGCAAATAAGGTCCGCCGTATAAAATGGCGATAAGCAGGAGTTCAATCGCGACGATAATCCAGATGGGGCGCGTTGTATCACCTACCGCGGATTGAGACCCCTGGAGTAAGTCCAGGAATAGACACGGGATATAAATAATACACGACCATAATAACTTCAGCAGTTTCACTCCAATAATGGATTTGGTGAGATGGAAGAGGAACATAAAGACGATAAGCGCGACCATCACACCGTGTTGTTTGTAGTATGCGAGCGCACATAAAACGACGAAGAATATCGTATTCATAATGAAACGTATATTGGTGAGGAGGGTTGTCAATGGTGCCATCTTTGGTTGCGTGCCCGCGCCCGCGCCGGGTTCCTTCGGCAATGTATTATCAATGAATTCTAATCCGTAATGAAAGAAGAGAATGGCGATACCCAATACGGTCATTCCCGTCACCGACATCCGGTCTTTATCGTCTACCTCTCGGTCATACACCCACACAATTATCATCAATACAATGTAAATAATATGCGTCATTCCGAATGTGAGCTGGCGCATTGGTTTGGCCGTGTCTTCGGGTTTGATATCATTGAAAAGGTAGTCTTCGGGCGTTTTCTGGTTCACGGTCTTGAATTTATCCCGGAGATGCGCGACAAACCCGGCGATGGCGACGATGGCCATAATCACGTATATGGTGTGTGCGGTGGGCGAGTTCATTTGTGCGACGAACCCGCCGTCGGCGACGTCCTGCTCTGCGCCCCCCACGCGATTGGTCGCGTCAATCTTGTATACATAGTAAATGACCGCGAGAATCAGAATAACAAACGAAATCGTGAGTAGGATGACCTTGATGAGTTTACCGACGGCGCTCACTTTGGTTTCGTCTATGCCGACGGGGTCGGTGGGAACGGCCCCGGCCACCGGCGCCGCCGCCGCTACCGACGTTACGCTCGCCGGCGTTATCAGTTTGTCATCCAATGGAAACATACGAAGATCGGTCGTCTTTGAACTCCAGTTCGCAAATTTTAGTTTGTCAAGTTCCTCGCTGAATTTTTGTTTGATGGAGTCTACACCCGAGAAAGAAAGAACGACAAGGATTCCATAAAGAACTGCCTTGAATAATGTTACAATCAACCACGGAACCAAATAGACGGTAGTAAAAAAGAGACGAAGAATGCGTGTCAGTATCCACTCTTTCGCGAAATCCGGATCGGTGGGTGTACCACCAATCCACTCGGGGATGCCGTGATACCACGCCGGCACAGAACAAAGCGCAAAAATACCCGCAAACGCGATATACCATCCCCAATTATCTGGGACATTTGGTTCTCCAACCTGTTTATTGGGGCGGAGGAGATACGTCCACCACCCCGATAATACAAGTGCGGCGACAGCACAGAATCCAAAAATCGCCGCAAGAACTTTTTTCCCCGCGCTGTTTGTTGCTCCAGGCGCCGGGTTTGGTGTATTATACTGCCACACCTGAATAGACTCGGCAAACTTTAAGATGGAATCAAGCCCGCCAACATTGAGTTCTTTCACGATGGGGAGTAATAGGATGGCGCATAGTAAGAGACCGACAATCAAAACAATGAAAAAGGTGTCCAATAACTCTTTCACGCGGGGGAACATATCCCCGGTAAAGGTCCCTGCAATCCACGCACTTGTCCTTGGATCTGTTGTAATATTCGTAAAAAGAATAGAGACCCACATAATAATCAAGATAATGGATAAGAAGGGGATGAGGGAGAACCATTTGGCGAAACGGACGAACATTCCGTTGAAAGGGGCTGCGGCGGGGTTCTTGGATAAGATTGCGTCCCAATCACTTGACAACATTTTGTCTTCTTTTACCTTGTTTGGGTATGCGGGGTCCAGATCTTTCAATTCGGTTTTGGTAGCACCTGCCGGTTGGTCGCATTCCCCAGCAAACACATATTTAAAAGCATCCACCAAACCAAACTCGTGCGGTATATATCCACACTCCGCCATTTTCAACCGAACATTATAGAACATTAGTATCATAACCGCAATAACGATTGACAGCGCGTAAAATACGCCCATTACGACTTGATTCGGAGTCTGGATTTTTTCATTGAGGCGTTTTTCCATTTCATCCTCCACCGCAGTCTCGCCAAGCTGTTCTCCACTATCCTGCGCCTTTTTCTGTAAATCCTTGGTGACTTCCGCCTTTAATTGTTGATAATAAGGGTCGTCGGGATCTTTTAAGTTCACCTTGGGCGGCGTCTTTATTTCGGTGACAACATACCAGAGAGATACGCTTATGAACACCAGAAATGCTACTAGCAATATCCCAAGGCCGCCTTTATAAACGTTCGTTGAGGCAACCGAAGAAACTCCCAAAGATAAGAGTAAAAACATAAACCCGAGAATGATATAGACAATTCCGTGAACGAGGAATGGTTTGTTTTCAAATGAACCTATTTCCGCAGTATTGTCGGAACCAAATCCAGGGCCTCTCTGGCTTTTGGAAACAAAGATAGAGCCCATTATCCATAATACGGCAATGATACTACCCAATGTTATTTTTGACGTCTTGGTGTTATTATTATAATTTTGCCATATGAAATATCCGGCCACCGCCAAACCAATGATTTGTAACGTGACACCTATACTTAACATTGTATTTGCGCCACTGGTTGCGAGGTCCTGTCTGATTTGTTCCTTGTCAGTACCCCCGATTTCGGCGGTTTTGTCTGCGATATTTTTACCACGAACCACCATTGGAATACCGACTACGATACCGGCAATGATTCCACCGACGATACCGTAGGTTGAAAATTTATTATTAACGAAGTCATATATTCGGCCAGAACTACCAAATATTTTTATAGCCCACACAATCAAAAAAAGAAACGCGATAACAAGTAGGGTACCACCAATCCCCATTAACGCCTGTGATGGGTCATAGGATGACGCTGATCTTGAAATACCCAAACTACCGAACCCGAGACCAATGCCACATAGTACTGCTATTATCATAAAAAAATATGCCCAAGAACTCGTCGCGGGAAGAGATCCTGCCTGTGGAGGTTGCGGAAACAATAATGTGTCTTTCGCGGTAAGAAACCGATACGGATTCAAAAAATTGACAAACCCGGCAAATAAACATACGATGAGCAGTGTCGTAAATACTGCCCAATTATTTTCCATAACATCCCACGAAACAAAGCCGATTAATAAAATAACCGACAATACAATAACAGGAAGATAGTTTAATAGTGTTTTTATGTGTAATGATTCTTCTAACGGCGCTGTCGGTGCCGGTGCCGGTGCCGGTGACGCCGGATTCATATCTTTTGAAATACTATAATTATAACGACACCCAGTTATAATTATAATATATATTAATGCCGCCTTCGCATCGCGACCGCTATAAAAACGACATCGCCGTCTTTTTTCCGTGGCAATCCCGACATAAAGCGACTAAATTATCCACGTGGTTGGATCCTCCGTGTTCTAAAGCAATGACATGGTCTACTTCAAACCACGCAGGCAACTGACGCTGGCAATCCCCGCATTTCCACCCCTGCTGTGCTGCGACATACTTCTTCTTGGTCTCACTTACACTGCGCTTGCTAGAATTCTTGCCGGAATTGAGGATACGGCGTTCGGCCGGGGTTCCGCCCAGGGTTCCGCCCCCGAACGACGGCTGTGCTATATTTGGCGCGGTTCTTGTTCCCATCGCGCTACTCATTGCGCGGCCAATCGCACTGCCACTCGCTCCGCCGTCGTTGGGGGGCGGACCCCCCGACGGACCCCCGGTCATATCAAAAAACGGTGTTATCATATCCGCGGTTCCCTTGCTTATCGGCATATACTTAATGATATCATTGGCGTGAACCATCAACTGCCTAGAGTTTTCCGGATTACGGCGCAAAAACAAGAACAGCGAGAGTCCTGCAAACGCAAACATCGCCATCTTCATCCATTTTTGATTGCTCTGAAACATTTTCATTAGGTGTCCGTCATAATAAGTGTTTACAATAAGGAATGCTACTACAAGAAAAACAATATATTCGGCTTTTACCATTGTGAATGTACGGTTATATATAGCAGCGAATAATATCATCGGACTTCATCGTCACCGATTATGGTCCGCTTGTCCCCGACAACGGCATATTCGGATTCACCGTCACCGATTATGATCCGCTTGTCCCCCCGACAACGGCATATTCGGCTTCACCGATTATGGTAATAATACGCCGCATATCCCAACCCCGCCACCACCAGTAGATACACGAGTTTCTCGCGATATTTCAGTTCCTCCAGGAGTTGTATCGGTTTCGGCCGATAGTGTAAATAGTATCTCTCAAGCGCGTCGTGTAGCGACATCTCGTCCTTCATCAGGAGGACATTATACCGATTATGGATGAAATGGACCCATTTGATAAACGAATCGCGACTATCTAAATAAGGCGTCACCGGGTATTTATCCAACATCCGCGCAAACTCCGACGACATTTCGGGGTCCGGGATAAGCATCGGGAAGTTCTGGATGAAGTCATAATATTTCTTACGCGTGACATCATTGACATGGTCGGGGTAATTCACGGCAGTTGTCATTAACACGAACCAGTAGTGCGGTCCCCATATCTTCGCGTCTAATTTTAGCATTACTGCGCGCGTGCGTGCCTACAATGAAATGACATAAAAACAATGACAGAATTACGATAAGCGTATTATTATTATAAATAAAAATGGAACCTGAAATCCAAATGGCGACCAACGACGGCGCCGCTGACCCCGAAGCCGTTCCTGCCGTCAAATTAAATAATCCTAAATCAGCATTAACGTATTTGGAAATCAGCCAATTACGAAATCAGAAATACACGACGGCGTCGTTGGTATCCGCCCCAGTCGGATGTTCTCTGGATATGAACAAGTATTTTTGTAATAACTGTAACCGAACCAATCACGTATATAATAATTGCCGTGCGCCGATTACCAGTATCGGTGTTATCGCATTCCGATGTGGTCATACTGGCCCCGAATTCCTTATGATACGCCGCCGTGACTCATTTGGGTTCGTGGATTTTATACGAGGCAAATATTCGCTCAACGACGAGGCGTATATCCAGCGGATCATTGACGAAATGACGATGGCCGAAAAAGCGAATCTGATGCGTCTTACATTTGAACAGTTATGGCGTTTGTTATGGGGCGATTATACACGCGGTAGCCAGTATAAAAACGAAGAACACGTGTCATATGAGAAGTATCGGCAAGTGCTTGGAGGGATACGCACGAAGGATGGTCGTATAAAAAACCTCCAACAGTTTATAGACGAGTCCACGATGCGATGGACGGAAACAGAGTGGGGGTTTCCGAAAGGCCGGCGCAACTACAATGAAAAAGACTTGCCGTGCGCGCTGCGAGAATGCCTGGAAGAGACCGGATACGACATAACTGCGGAAAATGTGATACAAAATATCGCGCCGTTTGAAGAGATATTTATGGGATCCGATATGAAGTGCTATAAACAGAAATATTTCCTCGCGATGGTGGATTTAGATAAGAAGCCGAAAAAGGCACACGATATTATGGAGGTAGGCCTTATGAAATGGATGCCGTTTGAGGAATGTATCCAGGCAATCCGACCTTACAATTTAGAAAAGGTTGGAATTGTTCGTAAAATCAATAACATATTGTCCCGCTATAGAATATTCTGAAATATATCGTTCCCTTTTATTTCGTATAGATATATAAAGGAACACGGGGTAGTATTATAATCCTTACCTACGAACCAGAAAATGGCAGGAGAAGACGAAAATATACCGATGGAATTGTCCGTGGCGTCGGTCGCTACGGCCGCACTTGCCGCTACAGTAGATCCGGGACCAGTGGCACTGGCAGGGGAAGGTAAAAAGGCCAAAGTCCGTATTCTCAAACCAAAATCTGCTGCGTCGGCGGCGGCGGCTGTACCCCCGATGGTCTCCCCCCGAGAGAATATTGCGAGAATGAAGCGCGACCTCGATGACGGTCGCAAACGCCTCTCGCCCGAAGAAATCAACAATCCATTTAGTAAGGAGTTCAATAAGCTTCTTTTAAAAAAAGAACTGCTGGAACGAGAGATGACCTTACATGACATCGGAGTATTACCGGATGACATCGGAGCGGCGGCGGCGGCGGCGGCGGGCAGTGCAGGAGGTCTCTACCCTACCCTAAACGACCCCAATTTTAATACCAAAATCGCCCTTCGTAAAGAATTTTTTGATACCAAGATGGACGTGGACAACACAAAAAGTGTGGAAGAGGAGGCAGAGATATTATGTAACGCGCAGATAGAACTCGCACCCAATCAGCAATTCGTCCGGAATTTTCTCTCGGTAGAAACACCATATAATAGCTTATTGTTATACCACGGTCTTGGAACGGGGAAGACATGTTCGGCAATTAGTGTGGCGGAGGAGATGCGCGATTATATGAAACAAATGGGGATTAACCAGCAAATCATCGTGATTGCATCGCCGAACGTCCAAGAGAATTTCCGGCTACAGCTCTTTGACGAACGCGAGTTGCGAGAGATTGAGCCAGGGGTCTGGAATATCCGCGCATGCACGGGGAATAAATTTATCAAGGAAATCAACCCGATGAATATGAAAGGACTTACCCGCGATAAAATCGTGAAACAAATCCGGCGCCTGATTTCGTCACATTATTCATTTTTCGGATATAATGAGTTCGCGAATTATGCGCGGACGCACGCGTCAAGTGTCGGGATTTCACAAGATGAAGCAGTTATACATGAGGTCCGACGCAAAGGGGCGGCGGCGGGTCCGGCGGGTACGGGCGTCGCCGCGAAGAAAGGTCGTAAATCTGCCGCGGATATTGCCAAAGTAGCTGAAATGGAGACCCTCGCGATTGAAACATTATCGGTTGTAAAGTTGCGTAAATTATTCGCGAATACACTCATTATTATTGATGAGGTTCATAATATTCGTATCACAGACGATAATCGCGATAAACGCGTGGCGAAGATTCTTTTTCAAATCGTCCAGAAGGTCGCGAATGTGCGCTTGCTTCTTCTCTCGGGTACGCCAATGTATAACAGTTATAAGGAAATTGTCTGGTTGATAAACCTGATGAACTTAAATGACCGACGCGCCACGATTGATATCGCGGATGTCTTTGATGACCGGGGGAATTTTCGTTTGGATGCGGATGGCCGAGAGATTGGCAAGGATTTGCTTATTCGGAAAGCGACGGGGTATGTTTCATTTGTGCGCGGGGAGAACCCCTATACATTTCCATATCGGATATATCCGAGAGAACATTCGCCGGAACATTCGCTTCTGGCGCGATCAGCGGGGTACCCGCGAACCCAGTTGAACGGTCGTCATATCGACCAACCCATAGAGCATATTGACGTATATATGCTACAAGCAGGAGATATTCAAGAAGCGGCGTATCGGTTTATTATCAATGATATGAAGGCAATGTACATTTACAAGAAGACCGCAATGGTGCGCCGAAAGAAAGCGGCGGCGGCGTCGGGGGCAGGGGCAGGGGCAGCGCCGACGGGCAAGGGCAAACAGGCGGCCGCCGTAGAAGAGATCAACGAGGCTACCCTTGTTGAATCAGTAGACTTTCCCTCTTTTGAAAATATGGATACGATTGGATATGCGGCAGTCCAGCGACCTCTGGAGTCACTGAATATCGTATACCCGCACCCATCTCTCATTGAATATATCAATAATCCCAATGACGAATTTGATATTACCGCGTGTATCGGCAAAGAAGGACTGCGCCATATTATGTCCTATGAAGAAACCGGCAATCCTCCGATGCGCCTGAATTTTGAATACCGCCCCGAATTTATGCGCGCCTTCAAGTTGCCAAATGGAGAAACAACCACGAAGGCATCGGCGCGTATCTTTGCGCCTGACAATATTGGGCGATACTCGGCGAAAATCAAGAATATATGCGACTGTGTGCTTCGGAGTGATGGGATTATACTCGCTTATAGTCAGTATATTGACGGTGGTGTCGTCCCCATCGCACTCGCATTAGAAGAGATCGGGTTTACACGGTATAGTGCAACTGGCGGAAATTCATCGCTATTCCGAAGTAAGCCCACGCCGAGTATTGACGCGATTACGATGCTCCCCCAACGTCAGCACCAGGCACAGTTTCCGAACCAACCCTTCCGTCCTGCGCGGTATTCCGTGATTACAGGCGACCCCACGATTTCTCCCGATAATCTCTTTGAACTAAAAGCTCTCACAAGTGAAGACAACACACACGGTGAAAATGTGAAGGTTGTCATTATATCCGTCGCGGGCAGTGAAGGTCTTGATTTCAAGAATATTCGGCAGGTCCATATTCTGGAGCCGTGGTATAATATGAACTTGCTTGAGCAGATCATTGGACGTGCGATCCGAAATTGTAGCCACAAACGCCTACCGTTTTCACGACGGAATGTGGAACTATATTTATACGGAACCCAGCTGACGAATCCCGAAATAGAGGCAATAGACCTTTATTTGTATCGTCTCTCGGAATTCAAGGCCGTAAAGATTGGCGCAGTATCTCGCGTCCTGCGAACCTCGGCCGTGGATTGTCTTCTGAACGTTCAACATAATACACAAACCGCGGCCCAATTGAACCAGGTAGTCCAGCAAAATCTCTCGTCGCGCAAACAAATAGACTATCAGGTCGGTGCGCGCCCATATTCCGCGTTGTGTGATTATATGGCGCGGTGTGAATACACGTGTACTCCGACATTTTCAAATGGACGGCCGATTCAAGAACAAGAAGAGTTATATGGACTCGGTAGCGACAGCGACAGCGAAGGCGAAGGCGAAGGCGAAGGCGAAGGCGAAGGCCGTGGCCGTAATAGTGATGTTCGTATGGACACATTTAATGAGAAGTTTATGTCAATGAACTTGGATAAAATCATCCATAAAATCCGCGAATTATACAAGGATGGATTTTTTTATAAGAAAACCGGACCCAACGGAATCATCGCCCACGTAAATGCGATCCGCCAATATCCCATCGCGCAAATAAACCTCGCACTCACGCAAATGGTAACGGAACCAAATGAATATGTCAATGACAAGTATGGGCGCCTTGGACGAATCATCAATGTTGGCGATTATTACTTATTTCAACCCATTGAAATCACAGATAAACGTATTAGTATACACGAACGAAGCACGCCCGTCCCGTATAAACATACAATGATAGAATATCCTCTTCCAGATAATGTCACAGAAGATTATCTATCTATCGGGCAAGGTGCTGCGGTGGCGGTAGCACCCGTCGTTCCAAATAAGAAGGTCGTTGACGCCGTGAAGAAAATGCAAGCCACAGAAGGAGCAACATCGTCCTCCTCCTCGGTGTCGGGGAATGTCGTGGCGCCGTCGGCTGCATCGGCAGGGGAAGCGGTATCCGTATCCGTATCTGCTGAACCAGATGAATCCCGAATAGATGATTTGATTGCAACACTTTCAGATACATTTGAGACGTGTAAAACCATTTATGAAAAACCGACGAAGGAACAGAGTGAGTGGTATTATTACTGCGGAAAGGTGATTGACCAAATCTCTCAAACGGATGAATTTCATACAACCAGAGAGCAACTTTACTCACTCGTCGTGTCTAATTTATTAGAACATTTGTTTTTTGACGACAGTCTTGCATTGGTGAATTATCTGTATCAGAAGAATAATTACAATATGACGACGACGACGACGACGTCGGCGCCGGCGCCAGCGCCAGCGACGGGTGCGGGGGGGAGCGCAGGCAGTATTCAACTGTTGTCGCCGTTTGAGAGATTGTTGTTGAATTATTATGAACAACACATTATTGTGAGACCGCTGGTGGGACGACGCGCGGCGGCGGCGGCGGCGGCGGCTGCGTCGCGTCGGAATCCCCAAGACCAAGGACTTCTCTTATTCCACGAAAAGAAAAAAGAACAATATGAACTAATCGTGCTACGATATGAAACGAGAGAATGGGTCGTCGCACAGCCAGAAGACTTGAGTGATTATGAACTTATTTTAGGAAACATTCAGACCTCGCATATTCAACATATGAATATGATTGTCGGTTTTGTTTCATTATTCAAAAAAGAATATCTCATTTTCAAGGTTAAAAATATGACAAAGAAGCGTGACAAAGGCGCCCGATGCGACCAATCCGGTAAAACGGAAACCATCACCATTATCAATACGATTTTAACGATGAACCCGGAAACGCAAGGCGACGATTATAAACTTACAATTGAAAACACAAAACAACGAACACAAAAAGAATTATGCGTGTTTCAAGAGTTTTTATTGCGCACATTTAATGCCAACCGTGTTGGCGGAAAAAAGTGGTTCTTCGCACCAGGAGAAGCAATATTGTGTAATATTGAAGGTTTATAAACGTATAAATAAATTATAGTCATATAATAATCATCGTAACGCAATGACATCTCTAATGCAACAACCACGTAGCTCCGAGTCCGCGCCCGCGCCCGCGCCTTCGTCCGCGTCTATTTCAAGATCCGCTGTCTCCGGTGGCGTTCAGTCCAAAGCGCGATACGGGATTTATACCACGATTTTACTCACGCGCAAAATAGAAATTCCTTTTCGCATTATCGGGCGTAACGTAAAGGACACATTAGAACATATTCTCTCAAAAATCGTGGAAGGAAAGTGTATGGCGGAAGGTTTCATCCGCCCTGGAAGTGTGAAAATCCTTACCTATTCCAATGGTTATTTATATGGAAAGAATGCGATATTTGACGTTGTATACGAATGTCAGTCGTGTTCTCTCGTAGAAGGTGTAGTATTTACATGCGTGATCAAAAATATCAGCCTCGCAGGTATTCGCGCGACGTTAAACGATGCAAAATCGCCAGTGGTCGTTTTTATTGCACGAGACCATCATTATGACCGCGCCGATTTTACGCGACTTCAAGAAGAAGAAGAAATACGTGTGCGCGTGATTGGTCAGCGGTTTGAAATTGGTGACAATGCGATTTCGGTGATTGGTGAACTCGTATAATTCCATTCCATTCCATTCCATTCTTTTCCTATACCATTAGTATAGCATTCAATGGACAAAAACACAACAGACCATATATTCACATGCCTTCATTGCCACGAACCATTTGTCATTTCTCATAAAGATTTCAATTGTTGTATTTTACGGCACGGCGTATACAAGCACAATCTTCAGCCCATAAATCCTCACGCAACAAAGGATGAATGTGACGCATTAGTGCGCGATGGCGCCATCTATGGTTGCGCGGGTCCACTTCAAATTCAGACGACGGCGACCGTCTATGAAATCGTGATTTGCGATTATATATAGTGATAATTGACGTTTGATTCAATAAAATTGATAAAGATATAAACATATTTCTATAATTGATATAGCTATCGTTCATCGTAATGGCTTCCGCTGTCGCTTTACCTGTGTCATCTGCGAAACGAACCACGATTATCCGACCTAAAAAGAAAATAAAAGAGCCCGCGCCTGCACCCGAACCCGAACCCGAACCCGAACCCGCGCCCGAACCCGCACCCGAACCCGCGCCTTACTGTGACCCATCACTCTTTACCAAACAACGCATCAAACGTAAGCTTACGATCCCATTTTATAAGATAACACGAGGAACTGATGTCACCCAATTATTGGCGAAAGAATTGGCGAACCAGTTAGAAGGGTATTGTTCTATTGAGGGATATGTCTGCCCGCGTTCAGTATCTATTCATTCCCACTCGTGTGGAACACTATCCGGCGCTAATATTGTATTTGATATCATAGCAGAATGCCTTATTTGTTTTCCACACGAGCATACCATAATCAAATGCGTTGCTAAAACGATCACACAAGCAGGTGTCCGCGCAGGTGCAGACCAACTGTCTGCCGGGTGTATATCACCCATTGAGGTATTTCTCTCGCGTGATATGAATATGAAGCACAACGACCTATTCTCTCGGATTGAAGAAAACGACATATTGACCGTAGAAATTATTGGTCGTCGTTTTGTATTACACGATACTCACGTAACTATCATTGCGATGTTGATAGATGCGGTATCGCCGTCAGTTACATCCACTGCCGTCGGTATCTAACTTTGAAAGGGTATAAAGTTTTGTCACGGAGATTTTATAAAATGACGACGTCTACCACCGCGATTGCGAGTCTTACGACAATGAACGAATTACAGACACTGGCCCAGCAAATTGAAGCAAAAACAAACTATTTGATGGCACTTAAGGATGGAATTGAAAATATTCCCGTCATTCATCAAATTGAAGTGTTGCGAATTTTACATACAAAACAAGCGCAAATCAATGAAAATAAAAATGGGGTTTTCATCAACATCTCCAAAATAAATGACGCAACCCTGCGTGAATTAGAAGAATATATGAAATATGTCATAAAACAGGAGAAACATTTAAATGAAGTAGAAGAACAGAAGCAACATTTAACAAAGGAATTCTTTGAGAATAAGACGCATAAAGATATGTAGTGTATGATATATAAATGACACCACTCACCCCGCACGTGATTCCTTGTCTATACAATTCTTTTTCATTTACATCAGAAAATATATCAACAACCGACAAAATAGTTATTTATGATATATTGTCGGTGAAGTCGCCGGCTCCGGTCCCAGTCCCGGCCCCGGCTCCGGTCCATACTGCGGTAATAGATACCCCGCCCACGTTTGATGACACCGACGAGGATACCGACGACGACAGTAGTTCAGCCACTACGACAATTGATAGCGAAATACCACCTTCATCTACCGTCGCATTTCACCCCGACATCATGACATCCTACGGGTATAAATATCCACCATCATGTTCCGATTCAATATTATGGTCGGTGTATATTATGCTATATGGAACCGAAAAATATGAAACCATTGAAAATCCATATGTTGAATCCAATCGGTTCAAGTTTGAGTTAATTGAAGTGATGCGGCAAAATAAACCGATATTAAAATCAAATAAAATCAAGATAAGTGGATTGGAAGAAAGTCTGGTCCATAAGCCGTTTATTACATTGGAAACATTACAGGCAATTGCCATATGTAAATCCATATCGGTGTGTATTGTTCAGAATCGCAAATATTACGAGATCGGCAATGGTGGCGATACTTTTATTATTGAAAAAATCAAAGGGAATTACGTATTATATATCGCGCCGATTAAGGTAACTATGGATTACCTTACATATATTCGTAAGAATTATTGGTTGATGGAGAGTATTTCTGCTCCGATTCGCCCGTTGTCGGCATACAAACTACAGGACCTTGTTGATATTTCACAAAAACTGAACCTGCCCGTCGTGAATATCATTCCAGGAAAGTTTGGGTCTATGGGGACTGAAAAACGAAAGACGAAACCAGAGTTATATGAAGCTATTGTAAGGTGTGTATAGACATAAAATTGAATTGTATATATCTGAATAATGTATAAATAATATATCCTCTTCATATATTATATATAATGCGGAGAAGTCGCAATGCCTCCTCTTCGTCCGCGTCTGACAAACAATCCGAATTCGCAAACATCGTATCACAGTATTTAGACGGCATCCTTGATAAAACAGACGGAAATCCGGAACTGGAGATACGATTTGGAACGCGCGGGAATGGACCTACAACGAGAGAACACTTTGACGGGGTGATTCAAAAACTACTGTCATCGGGGTTTTCATTTATCAAAAAAAACGGGTATTCACTGAAAATACAGAACGAGTTCATCGACAAAAAAACCGGGCAAACCAAGTTGTCGCTTATTCGCGCAGAAATCCACGGCATCAACGATATCCAGAATTACTGTAAGACGAATATGCCGGATGAGAAATATGTTCTCTTTACACAAAAGATGTATGCGAAGGCCAGCGGTGGCGGTGGCGGTGGCGAGACAATCCACCCCGTTATCTTTGACGATTTCAATTTCAAGGTGAGTTATCAACGCGAAAAGCATATCGCAAATACGTCCACTCTCGCACGCTCTATTTTGAAATCCTGGAATGACAATAAGAAGACATTCCGATATATCAATCGGTCTACATTAACACACCCGGAGTTCCCGTTTCAAATAGATATGAGTGTTGTCAAGGAGTCTCATAAAGACCATACCGGGTATGTATCCGCATCCACATTTGATGCTGCGCGCGTGCTTGAAAGCCCGATACGATACGAAATGGAGATAGAAGTCATCAATGACCTTATCGGACCTGGAACCGCATTCAACCACCCCAAGCACCTGATGGATAACCTTCGTAAAATGATTAAGATTATTATGTCGGGAATGCAGGGGACGAACTACCCAGTTTCCGTATCAGAAATACGCATCGCCCAGCGCCAGTATTACGAACTATTGTATCCGGAGGAGAAGGAGCGGGGGGGTGGGCGCGACAGCGACAGCGAGAGCGAGAGCGAGAGCGAGGCTGGCTCCCGACCCGACCGCGCCGACACCCGATCCGTCGTGGACCTGCGACCCAAACATTTCATCGGCCCAAATTCGTATACCCTCCAAATGCATAATATTCACCCAATTGACCAGGACTCAAAAGCACCCAATATTCGTATCAATTATTCGGTTACTGAAAAAGCCGATGGTCTACGAAAACTTCTCTTCATCGCGCCGAAAACCGGACACGTGTATCTTATTGACACGAATATGAAGTTCCAATTTACTGGCGCCGTCTCTTTAAATCCAAAACTATATAATACGCTGTTGGACGGAGAACACGTGATTCATAATAAAAGTGGCAAGTTCATCAACGCATTCTTGGCGTTTGATGTATATTTCGTCCATAAAGCCGATGTTCGTTCGCGTTTGTTCTTTCCGGCGATGGCCAACGAAGACGAAGTCCTCACGAATTTCCGACTCCCATTGATGGAAAGCCTGGTCAAGAACCTGCAACTCAAGTGCGTATCTGGTGGCGCAGATTCATTACCGCCGATTCGTATTGAAACCAAGAAGTTTGAAATTGCGTCGGCGGAGAAATCAATCTTTGATTGTTGCGCGGTTATCCTGCGTTGCTGTGCCGAACATCAGTTTGAATATCATACAGATGGCCTGATATTTACCCCGCTTGATTTCGGGGTGGGTAGCACCGCGCGAAACGACAATACCGTGGCGGGTCCGCTATACAAAACCACGTGGGATTATTCGTTTAAATGGAAACCCGCGCACATGAATACGATTGATTTCCTTGTTACCACCAAAAAAGGCGAAGACAATGAAGACCTTATCAGTAATATCTTCAAAAATGGGATGGATATGTCTCGCTGTGTCCAGATACAGCAATATAAAACACTGACGCTTCGTGTTGGGTATGACGAGCGAAAGCACGGACATTTGAATCCGTGCGTATCTGTCATTGAAGGGGCAGTAGACGGTGGTGGCGGCGGTGGTGGCGGTGGCCACGGAGACACGTATAAACCCGCGCCATTTTATCCAACTTATCCTTACGACAGTGACGCACATATTTGCCATATTATGTTGCGACCGGATGAAGCCGGAGTTAGTCAAATGATGACAACCGAAAACGATATCATCCAGGATGAAACAATTGTTGAATTCAGTTATGATCCCACACAGCCAGTGAATTGGCGATGGTCGCCACTACGTGTTCGCCACGATAAAACGGCGGAATACCGCGCAGGCGGCAAAAACTACGGCAATGCATATCACGTGGCGAATAATAACTGGCATTCTATCCATAATGCGATAACGCCCGAAATGTTGTCAACGGGGGATGGAATTCCAGATGAACTTGTTAGCGATGACGTATATTATAATAACGCGGAGTCGGGCGGCGGCGGCGGCGGCGGCGGCGGAAGCGGAATAGACATTGGTCGTGGAACAAAAGTTCGCACACTCACAAAAGGAATGCGCGATTTCCATAATTTATATGTCAAACGAAAGCTCATAATGAGTGTGGCGCGTCCCGGTAATACGCTCATCGACCTCGCGGTCGGAAAGGGCGGTGATTTACCGAAGTGGATTGCGGCGAAACTCGGGTTTGTATTTGGGATTGATTATTCCAAGGATAATCTGGAACATAAATTTGACGGGATCTGTGCGAGGTATCTGGATATTAAGCGCTCCAAACGCAATATTCCCGAAGCCATCTTTATTCACGGAGACAGTAGCAAGGAAATCCGGTCGGGGCAGGCTGCGATCACCGAGAGATACCGGTTGATAACACGTGCGATATTTGGCGAAGGCGCGAAGGATGCGACGTTATTAGGTCGCGGGGTTTACCCGCAATATGGTCGCGGTGCCGACGGATTTGATATCTGCTCCGTCCAATTCGCAATCCACTATTTCTTTGAAAATAATATCACGCTTCATACGTTTCTTCAAAATGTTTCCGAATGCACGAAGCTTGGTGGATATTTCATTGGGACGTGCTTTGATGGTGCGCGGATATTCCAGGCATTGGCGCGATTAGAAACGGGGGATGAGATGAGTGTTTTAAGCAGTGGCAGTGGCAGTGGTGGCGACCCTCAGAAAATGTGGTCGGTTCGCAAGAAGTATCATCAGAAAGAATTTGAACCAGATAGTAGTAGTATCGGGTATGAGATAGAAGTATATCAAGATTCCATTAATAAGGCCACACGTGAATACCTTGTGAATTTTGACTACTTGACGCAACTATTAGAAAATTATGGGCTTGATCTTGTATCGTCAGAAGAAGCGGCGACAACACTGATGTTTCCAATGCCGGATGGAACCGCGACATTTGACGGGGTATTTCATCAAATGGAGTTGGAATGTAAGAATAAACGCGACGGTAGCGACGGCGGTGGCGGCGGATGGAGTCGCCGATGTCAGCAAGAATATGGATCTGCGTTATATATGACACCTGAAGAAAAACAAATCTCATTCTATAACCGGTATTTCATATTCCGCAAGAACCGAAACATTAATGCCAAGCAACTAAAGAGCAGTTTCTTGAGTTATGCAGGATTACAAGAAGAGCAGGACCGTGCTTTCTCGGGGGCAGCCGAGGCAGACGCACAAGGAAGTATCGCGCTTGAAAAGATTGCGAAGGCGTCGCGTCCAATTGATGTTGCGACGAAACCGGCAATCGCAGCACACATTCTCGCGGAACGAGCTTCTGAAAAACAAATGACTGCACTCACGTCGGTTTCGTCGTCATCGTCGCAACCTCCCCCCGCCGCCGCAAAAACAACGCTCAAAATTAAGCCGAAGCCGAAGAGCGCCACTACGGCGAAGGTCACTGCCACTGCTGTTGCCGCCACCGCCGCAGCGGCGGCCGAATCAGAAGATGTTGCTTCATCCGCGCCTATCGCGCAGATAGAGAAAAAGATACAAAAACGAACAAAGAAGGCGAAAGTGCTGGAAGAAAAAGAAAGCGAAGGTGCTGTCGTCGTCGCAGCGGAGGCGGTCGCCGCTCCTGTTAAACCAAAGCGACAAACAAAGAAGAAAAATGACTTATAAACATATCGGAAATACATATACCTGAAGATGTTTAAAAAACCGACCAAGAATTGTTTCAAACCTGTGCTACATACGTTAATGGCGACAACGTCGCCCGCGTCACCTGCGTCGCACGCGTCACCCGCTACATCCGACGACATACATAACAAGTCCGGCAATGGGCCGGTTCTCTCTTATTTTAACCATTTTTTATTACCACATGTGGATGTATTACACGGACACGACGGTGAATATATCCCACTGGAAATGAGAATCAGGGTAGCATCCGAGTCGTCGTCGTCGTCGTCGTGTGACGAGAACGTATACATATCCTCCTCAATCTTTTCACATTTGTGTGATATCAAAGAACAAATTGAGAAATATCAGGATGCGTGGGATAATATAAAGAAATTCACGAACCCGTATGAGTATATTCATACCAATGTTGCTGGAAATAAAACGAACATAAGTAAATTGCGTCCACTATCACGGTCGTTCTATAAAATGATTGAAATCATCAAAAATAATAACATTTTATCACAATACGATCATACGGTCGTGGCCCGACCGGACTATCAAATGGGAATCAACACATTCCATCTGGCGGAAGGACCTGGTGGATTCATTGAGGCGATTTCGTATTTGCGCGGATTAAAATACCAGCGCGAAGTCCACGACGCGTCGGCTGTATCAATAGCCGCGACCGCGTCGGCGACGGCGACCGCGAATAATACAAACGGGTCTGGGACCGTCCAGATTCTGAAACGAAACACTGACCTACACGACGAATATATGAAAGAAATAGAACATCTAAAATTATCGCGACGCATCTTTGAAAGTCAAAAACACGGATATGAAACACTCGCGCCACCGACTTATGGAAACGACCGGTATTATGGAATGACTCTTGTAAACGATGACCCGATATGCCCCGGATGGAAGAAAACCAAGACATTCCTTGAAAATCACCCAAATGTAATTATTGAGACGGGTGCAGATAAAACCGGGGATTTGATCTCGCTGGAAAACTTTCACCATTGTGCCACGAAATACCGTAATAAGATGGACGTGATTACCGCCGATGGCGGTTTTGACTTCTCGGTTGATTTTAATAATCAAGAAAATATGGCGACGCAACTTATTCTATGTGAAGTGTTTTACGCGCTGGTTATGCAGAAACAAGGCGGGTCGTTTATTCTGAAAATATTTGACGTGTTTCATAAACCGACCGTGGATATCCTGTATCTCCTGTGTTATTATTATAAGAATGTTTCCATCATAAAACCGCATACAAGTCGTATCGCCAACTCCGAGAAATACGTAGTATGCCAGGGGTTCAAAATCGCCGACTCAACGAAAATCATAGAACAATTTGCGAAATTATTACCGATTATGCCGAACAACGGGTCTACGCGGATAACGTCTCTTCTTCCACAAGAACACGACCTTTATTTCTTGAATAAAATAGAGGAAATGAACGCAATGGTGAGTTTTCAGCAAATAGAAAATATAACATCCACATTGTCAATTATAACCAATCACCGAAATGCAGAGAAGCTCGAACAGTATAAGAAGAACAATGTATCCAAATGTATTGCGTGGTGCGAACATTACGAAATTCCGTATAACGTTTATCACGCGACAATTCAGTCTACGAATATATTTCTTCACCGGTCCGTGGGTGGAGGAGGGGTGGCGGCAACGACGGCAACGACGGTGGCCACGGCGTAGTAAAACAGTCTAAATGTATATTATAATGTATGGTAATATAGCTCGTATGCAAAGCACATTACAATTCATCGCAGGTCAACTTAAAAAACCGAGAGAACGATTTGAGACGATATTAGAACCGCTTCAAGCGTTGCTTCAAATCGGGTTTCTCACGTTTTATCCGATTGGGAGTAAATTAGCAATACATAATAATATATTGACCATCCAGGCGCCGGGGTATACGCAAAATATGCGACGGTGGTACAATAACGATAAAAAAGAGGATGTGTTTTATTTATATAATGTATTCTCTCGGTTCAATAAGTTCTATAAGACAGTGCTATCGGGCGCAAACGCAGCGTTATTTGGGCTTCTAAACGAATTGGCGAAAACGGGAATCAATAACCTCATACGCACGTATAATCAAACTGATAAAATCCATATCCTTCATACGCTTCAGATGTATAAAGGAATGCTGGATAATCCAGAGTTGGTGCGTCGTCTTGCCAACAAATCTGATGACGCCGGTGGTGGCGGTAGTGCCAACGCTGACGCCGACGTAGCCTGCGCAAGCGACGAATCGGGCCAATTTCCGTTGAAAATTCGGTCTTCCGTCACGTCGGTGGCGGGGTCGGCGGCGGGGGCGGGAGTCAGCGTCCCGATTGAAAGTTTAGTGGATAATAATATTGACACCATTTTCGTGAAAATAACGGATTTGTATTACCAAGAAGATTATACGATAATTTACCATACACTCCAGAAAATACAAGCTGACCCACAGTATTATATGAACTACGTGGATGGGTTGAATAAAATCCTGGAACCGGTGAATATTCGCATCAAAAAATGGATTGATGACAATATTGTGTTTTAGCATACGAATTCACCGCACACGCCTACTCCATCTCCAACTTCACCCAACACGGAATATACGTCGCATTTGATAATTCGCCTTTTATTCTACGAGAGAATTCCGGGAAGGGGATTTTAATCTTCGTATCTTCGCCCGTTTTAATAAAATGACTGAGTTGCTTGTATAGTTCACGTATCGCCGGATAGGATACATTCATCTGAAGTTCGGTGAGTCTATCAATAATCGGGCGCACTTGTTCGCGTCGCTGTTCGATGGTCCGTTCTACCGGCGCGGGCGTGCCCTGTTTCTTCTTTAAGTTCTTTTTCCGAGGGGGGGTGCGTCCAGCGACGACGCTATCTATGCTCTTGGAAGGAGCGTCGGCGGTGGCGGGGTCGGCGGAGTCTGCAGGGTCGGGTGCCTGAATATGAATATCCGCGAGGTCTTCCGGCACAAGGACGACTTCCTGGCGCAACTTGTCTTCAAACGCCGATGACGATTGCGTGTTGGCGGTGTCTACAGCGGTGTCTGCTGCCGACGCTAAACCCGCACTCACATCCATTGATATATTTGCGCCCATTATTATTCTTATTCTTATTCTTATTATTCTTATTATTATTACAATAAGATACAATAAAGTAGATGGTTTATACCTATTTTATTGTCGCTTATAACCCCCTAAAACACCACATCAAACTCGTCATTATACATTTTGTCGCCTTTCTTGATTTCAACGACATCACGAAAGGTCTTACTCCGCATCAAGGGGACATTGGTTCGTATTTTCAGGTTAAGATGAGGATTGGTAAGGACTTGGACGAGAATCTCGCGCCGGTTCGCATACTGCCGATTCTGAATGGCGTAATATGTATAGAATTTAAAGAACGACATTTCGCGAAGTTGGGCGTTAATAGTATCAGAAGCACCCGTGTCGGCTTTGGCAGCGGTCTCGTGGAACCGGTTGAGCGCATCTTCGCATATCGCGAGTCCAGTGACATCGGCCAGATTTTCGGGGAGTGAGAGATTTCCGTCAATGACGAATCCGTCCTTCTTGGAGATGGCCTCATACTGACTCCGGATAGCAGCGATTTTGCGTTCATATGTCGCGACATCATCTCGCGTCCACCAGTTTTTAATGACGCCTCGGTGATTGTATACCCGCGAAGATACGTGAAGTGCGTGAGAGAGTTCGTGTCCAAACGTGAAACCAACAGTTGCCAAGTCGTATTCATACCCAAGACCGAATTTAACATTCATACTGTGCATATACGCGGTCGGAATATAGATACTATTGGTATTCGGGGTATAATACGCATTGACAACAAACGATTGGTATCCGACGAGTTTCATCGTTCCCCAGTTCATACTATCCAGGTCGTTCGGTGAAAGCGCGGCCGAGGCCGAGGCCGAGGCCGAGAACGCCGACACCGAGCAATGATGTCGCGCGATGTATTCCGTCCGCTGGACACTGCGCCGGAGAAGATTGCCCCACGCATCTTTCGGGTCATATTCCAGGTTTGTAGGGTCGGGCGCCGAGAGATTGGCTTCCCCCACATTGATACGCAGGGTGGTTAGTTTTTTAAGCGCACCCTTCTTGGTCGTCGGCGACATCCACGGATTGTTTTGGATACGCTCTTTAAAACATTCCAACATCGTATTTCCAATCTCTCGCACCTTCGCGACCATTTCTTCATTTTTGTATCGCCGGGTGAATTCCTCCGTCATTGTTTTTGGAAATGCATAGGCGAGACCGATGATGGGAACATATTCTCTCGGAAAGTGTGTGTCCTTCCCGCGGATGAGCGTATCATTGAAGTCCAGATAAATATCACGCCACTTGTCGTGGAAACAGATGAGTTGACGCATATAAATAAAATACCAATAACTCTTCCACTTATCTGACGCCCACTCTTTTTTAAGGCACTGCATTATAGATTTCACATATCCTACTTGATACGCGATGAAATAGGGCGGGACCGACGTCGACGACGACGACGACGACTTATTGCCGGTGGTGGTGGTCGGATACCCAATCCATTTCGCAAATTCACGCCAATCTATATCGGTAAGACACACCGCATCACGAGTAAGCACACGCGTCGCACCGCGAATATTATTCCGATAATGCGGGGTTTTCAGACGTTCTTCCATATCATCAGTGTCATTACATCCATCCGCTCCCGATTCGCAGTCACAGTGCGTGTGTTTATCTTTGCCCTTACGTTGCGTAGACGCCGACGCCGACGCCGACGCCGAGAGATGGGGCGGTTTATCCGGATGTTTGGCCGTTTGATAAATGTTCGCATAACTTTCATCAAAACGCGTGTCTATATTGTTCATATACCCCATAAGAAGACATTCTATGTCATATACATCCTGCGACCGGATATTATGGGTAGTCTCGTAATCACGGCCGAGACATTTCGTGAAAACTGCGTCAATAAAACGCATAAATGCTTTTGTAATCTGGTGTTTGTATTTTATATATTCTATTGTTTTGGTCTCTGGGCCACCGCCGCCGTCGTCGTCGTCGTCGTCGCGACGGCCACCACCACCTACCTGCTCCTGGCGAACCACCGAAGTCTTACTTACATTCAAACGCACTCCGCGCATCGCCTTTTCAATAAGTGCGTCGTTTAAATAAAACCGATAATCGTATAATGAAAGAGATGGCCCGCAAATATGTGCGGATAGTTTTCCAGGAGTGTATTCATCGGGATACACATTCCAACCGATGGGAAGCGCCCACTTTATCATTTCATTCTGATTGAATACGCCGAGGAATTTATAGAGATTGTTTTCTTGGACGAGTTCGTTGTATAATTTACAAAACTCGGAAATATGCCGAAGAATTGGTTCTGGATGTAAATCGCGGAACGATGCGAACATATTTTTCATTTGTTGGGCAGCGGCGGCCGTGGCGTTGGTTGTTCGTGTATACTCGCGCACCATCGTAATCACATTTTTATACATTTCGTCTTGGATGAGTTTGAAATTGTCTAAAGGCCGGATATATTTCAGTTCTTTCGGGAGTGTCTTTGGGACTTCCTTCAGCCATTTTTGATTGGCCCATAAGTAGAAGTTATTGGCGCGGAGTGTGTCAGGCGCGTGATACCTTGATTTTCGTGTATGGTTACGGTTACGGTGGATGCGACGAATGGTCTTGTTATGTCGTGTATATTTATCGTTATGAGATGACACCATTCGCACACGAATATATAATATTATTATACTGTTATATATTCGCAATATATTAGACTGATTCAAAAATTAGTTTATAATTGTTATTTTTATAGCTGGGATAACATTTAAGAACTATTATCAGGAGGATAAACCTCGTCGAACATCTCTTTTATAGTTTTGATATTAGTTAATCCAAAATATGATTTAAGCGCCTCTTTACAATCAGGGAAAACATCTATTGTGTCGGTATACCCCGTTCTTAATTCATTAACATCCATATCATATTTTTCGGGTAAAGAATATGTATTATTAGCCTTCAAAGAGTCACTAATCGCTGTTTCAGCGTCTTTTCTAGTAAACCCACCCTTTTTCATTCTTGGTACTGCTTCTTTAATAATATCGGGCCAATTAGCAAGTCGTTTTTTCACATCGAACACATTCTCTCGGATATTTGGATGGATCTTATTCACGCAATCTCGATATGCCGCCCTCGTTGCTTCTTTTTGGGCTGATATATGTATATTATTTGCAGTATAATAACCGTCTTCAGCTACACGTGAAGAGACGTCATTATAGATTTTATCATACTCAACATGTCCTTTCTCAAATCCTAAATTTTTAACAACTACATCCCAACTGTTTATCTTGGAACCAGGAGTCAATCCCGACGTTATTATATGTTCGTTAGATGTAACAAGAGCTTTATATATAGATTTGTCATCTCTTTTTAAATACCCACTACGTATAGTAGAATAGCTTAAGAGCCCACTTAATTTTATAAATAAATTATTTAATTTATTTCTGGGTTCACCAGTTGAATACTTTTCATCATCTTTTTGTGTTACGAATTCTGGTTCAAACTGAACCTTTTCCTTATCTAGACCCATTGCTTTACATACATAAGATTTTACTTCGTCTAGAGTTATATCAGCAGCAAAAAATAAATATAAATTGTCTCTCCGCCCAGTTAGTCTCTCTTTAATTATAACACATTTTAGTGGGTTAACATTAGGTTCGTAAAACAGTAATATATCATCCTCAGCTCCGCCTCTCATAACTTTGTTTCGCGATTTTCGCTTTTGTGTTTTACGTTCTTTCCGTTTCGCATTTGGCTTAACGCGATGTCTTCCCACGGAACGGGACGCTTTACGACCTCGTGTTCTTGTCATTATATATATATATACCTATAAATTATAAATTACCCTATGTATGTAAAAGTGTAATAGCTAAATATCCTGAATATTTATTTTCCATTTTATTTGCGGTGTAATGAACCAAGAGTGCCTAACACCGCAAATGTGGACGCTTCACCGCCCTGTTATACAAATTACAATCCGGCTTGAATATCTTGCTCTTGATAAAGTAAGGCGCGCCCATGGAGTCGCCGTGATATTGCCCGGCATTCCCCGCCGCAACACCATATGCCGACTTAAATGACGCGCCATTTTTAGTTATGGTCTCCAGTTTCAGTCTCTCAAGTCGCGTCCCCGCAGATACCGCCCCTTGGACGCCATATTTTGTATTATTCGGTTTATGGATGACGGTTGTCCGACATTTGACGCGGTCGGCCGCATCGGCGTAAATCCGTTCGGCATTCCCACAATTCGTGGAATAGTATACCTGCGAACCGGTCTTGGAATCGCTCGGATTCACGGGGGTTCCGTCCGGGTGGACATACTGGTTCGCAGCCCCCGACATTTTAGAAAAGGTTTGTTGCTGTTGATAGGTTCGGCATCTTGCCTGAAGATACGATGCGGAGTTGGTATGATAGGCGCGACTCACATTGGTGTTTCCACTGCGAACAATCCTCTTCTTCGGGTTAAACGAGAGATTCTTCGTTTCATAGATACCCGTATTGATTTGGTAAGACCCCGCCTCACCGGGAACGCCCACCTGTTTATAACCAGGATTCTGGACGATTTCGTCCGGCATACATTCCCGCAGGAAAGGGCGCCGGATATCTTCCACGACATAATTCTGCTTGGAGGCTACACGTGTATCACAACCACACGCGGTTCCTCTAAAGACAATACCGCCAGGACGGTCAATAAAACCAATCAATGGGCGGGATTTATTCGTGGAAGACGGCATCAAGCTCTTACGCCAGTGCTTGATCGGGCGCGGTTTGAAACTGCTGTGTTTGATAACATTCTTTGTTTGAGGATACTCGCAACATTTTGTGTCGCGACCAAAATCATTGAGCGGATTGCCTTCCGTAGACGGACCGTTCTCGGCTGGTCGGGTATAACCGGGGTATACACTTCGTGTAGTGGATGCTTTGGTAGAACGGATCGCGACCCTCATTGTTCTAAAATTAAGAGGCCACGAGACAAAATGATTACTCATTGATGTATTTTGTATATATTATGTATGTATACATAACATAGACAAATAATTATATCATATACAAATAATTATATCATAGACAATATACAACGAGAATGCTGGAATACATACAGTTTTACACGAAAAATCTCTCAAACTTCACGATTTTATTATTAATTGGCGTTGTCATTGCGATATTGGATATTACTCTTCGGAATGTCGTCAAGGGTGTTTATCTAAATGTGCGAGAGAATATGCGACAACGACACGGTGGTGGACGCGAAGGATTAGAGAATAAAGGCAAAGGCAAAGACGAGGGCAAAGACGCGGGTAAAGACGCGACAACCGACGACGTCACCGAACCCACCGACGAGAGTTGCCCCAAAGATTGTAATGCCGTAGAAGCGCTGCGAAAGAAACTGACCGGATTGATTGAAAACGCTGCCAAATTCCAGAAAGAGATGAAAGAAAATAGCGAGACCATCAAATCACAACACACGACGATTGAAAATATGCAGAAAAGCATCCAGATGCTGGTGGAAAAGAAAAAGTAACAATTAAATTATATACTACAATGGTAAGGGCATTCTTATCGGAATACAGTGATGATATTTCACGGGTTTATACACGGCGACGGCGATGGTGTATTTAGGTCAAATGTAAAGCAGTTCATAAATGACAACGATACGCACCCGATATTAAAATACCAAGCGTTTATCATTGCGGGATTATTGGTTGTATCTGGATTATTGATCCTATTATTATTCAATGGTGAGAGAATATTCGCACACTCCTATTGGAAACATTTGTTTATCCCATCGTCCGAACTGAAAGACAAGTATCGTTTGTCACGCGACGGCGACACGGACATATTCGGATACGACTATGACAATCGTGATATAAATAAAATGTCGGATGCCGCCATATTTCGCCAGGCGGTGGAAGGAATGGCGACGAAGACGACGAAGACGACGACGACGACGAAAGACGGTAAGGCCGTCACGAAAGACGGCGCTTTTTTGAGCGCGGACACAGAAGCAGCCGAAAAGAAAAAGAAAACACCGTGCGCGACAGACTGCGGGAAGTATATTGACTTAAAAGGTAAAATAAACGACCTTTCCAAATACGTGAATGCGGTTAAGGAACAAAAGGAACAAATCAAACAAACGGACTCTAAATTACAGGCATTAGGAAAACAAATTGAAGATTTGAATACATCGCTTTCTCCCGGTGGTCAATTGAATATAACGATTTAGTATTAGTATTACTATTATTTAATCTAACCAGTAAGTAGTATCGTATCTGAAAAAAGGTCGTCTATATAAATAAAAAAAAACAAATGTCGTCATTAATTGGACCGTCCTATGATTACTGGAAAAGTATCAAACAACCCTCCGAGATGGGAATGTCGCCCGGGTTTTCACTTGGCGCGCTCGCAACAAATGTTGACGGTCTTCTCTCGTATGTTGAAGTTCTTATTTCCGGAACGGGCAATGCGAGTGTCACCGGTAAACCTCTCGGTAATAAATTCTTCTTGAAAACGACTGGGAAGTGTAGCGAGACAACCGCAGCCCAGTGGAAGAAAGAACGCGAAGAAGATGCCGCGTGGGAGAAAGCATATGAAGAAGTCGGGAATAAAGAAGGTGCCAAGCAAATAACCGAGGATGAGGCGACGAAATTGAAAAACGCGCTGAATGAACAGAAGAAACAACGAGACGAGAAGCGCGTGAAAGATAAGAAAATCGTAGACCGATGGATTTATGTGAATAATATTCCAGACGGGTCTATTCCGTTTATCGCAAGTGGTGCGGATGGCCGTGGATTTAGAGACCTACGTGGTCTTATTCCTGGCGCGTTGGGAAATTTAGGCGCATTGAGTCCAGTTCAATTATTTAACGGGTTCACTGCAGGGACCTATCCCGATTGTGCCGAAATATCGTTACAGACGGTTGATAATGAGAATGTGAAACGAAGTGAGAAACGCCACGTTGCGCTTGTTGAAATGGTGGAAATGAACCCGTGTAGTTTTCCGGGGAATTATAATCCCGCATCGGGGAAAAGTGGCAAAAACTGTCCCGAGAGTTTTAACGCAATGGGTGGCAACAATAAAGAAAAAAAAACAGATATATATACACAGCAATACTCCCTTGTTTCTGAAGACGGCGAATCCATCGGGTTATACGAAATGGGGAGTTTAGCCGGGTCTTCCGGCGTCGCGTATCAAACAACACATCGCAGTCCTTTAAGTTATAATATCACTCCGATGACGACGGGGTTGACATTTGGTAAATTTGGACGCGACCCACAGCACGACGACGTTATCGCAAACGCGCGAGAAGTAATGGCGAATCATAACGCAAATGTCGGTTCATTTTATAAAGAATCCGTTCCAATGTCGGGAACGGAAATGTCGGAGGGTGCGAGAGAATCGCCTACCTCGTCGTTCTATGACGATTTGATAGAGCGACTGGCGCGTCTAATGGAGCCTGGCAGTGGCAGTGGGGAAGACAAATCAGACATTCACGGTGATCCATTATCACAGGTATATTATTATGGAATAACCGCTATTATGCTGTATTTATTGTATAAATTGTTGTATAGAAGCAACCGAAGGTTGTAATAGGGTATGAATACACGAAGTATACGTGTGTATTCATACAATGGAATGGAATGGCCCGTTACGAATTCTGTGTTGCTCGCAATGTCTGATGGCGATTACGTCGTTTATGATGACGTAGTGTCTTGTTCTTTTTAATATTATGGATATAGTGATTTTTGCCTCCACTGAATTGTGCTTTCCTTGGGGCGGGGGGTTGAGGGGTTTCGGGTGTGGAGGGCGGAGGGACTTCTGGGGCGGCGGCGGCTTCTGGTGTGGAGGGCGGAGGGACTTCTGGGGCGGGGGCTTCTGGTGCGGGGGCGGCTTCTGGTGCGGGGGGAGGCTGGGCTTCTCCTGTCGTATTTACGGGTATTTCCGGAATTTCTTCTGTAGAAGCGGGCGCAGTGCCTTCCGACTCGGGAGCCTGGGCAAAAGGAGGAGGAGGAGATATTGCTTCTGGAACTTCCGGTTCTGGAACTTCTGGTTCTGGTTCTGGTTCTGATTCTGATTCTGAACTGGAGCCGATACTTGATTCTGATTCAGAACCAGAATCGGAAACCGGTTCCGACGGTTTTGCTTGTTCTTCTTTATGATCGGCATCGTCATCCAATCCTAACCCTTCTATCGGATATTTGTTTTGTCCTGCGTGTTTTTTCATTGCATATTCTAATTGCGCGACTGATCCTTTAATTGCAAAAAGGGACGCGATCATTTTGGAAAATTCGCTATTATCTACAGGTTCATCATCCCTTTTCTCTTCTTTTAACTTTTTATGTTCCGCTTTTAATTTTTGATATTTATTACGAAGCTCCCGAATTTTATTTGCGTACTTTTCAAAATCATTATCATCGTCATCGGCATCGTCATCGGCAGCATCGCTACTCTCGTCGCTTCCGGCGTCGCTTCCAGAGTCGCTTCCGTCGTCCTTACTCACAGCACTATTCGTAGTCTCGCCATTTTTCTCATCACTTTTAAATACACTTGTAATTCTGTCCATCATAGATACATTATTGTCCGGAGCAGTCGTCGCATTCGCGGCAGCTTCTTCTTCCTCAGCGGCCTTCGCCTCCGCGGCAGCTTCTTCTTCCTCGGCGGCCGCTTTCGCCTTCGCCGCAGCTTCTTCTTCATTCTCGGGCGCTACTGCCTCCGCCGAGTCTTCTGGTTTATTACCAAGACCAACAGCACTTAACGCCTTATCCATTAACGACGGTTCCGCTGGAGCAGACGACGGTTCAGCCGGCTGCGCGTCTGCTGAAATATCCGGGTCGGCTACATTATCTTTTTTATCATCTGCTGTGTCTCCACCCATCCCTAAAAACCCCAACACACCACCTCCTGCACCCCCTTTTTGTGGCATTGGTTTCCTTAAACTTCCAGCATACTGTTTTGTTATACCAGATATACTCGTCATTGTAATTGTTATACTATTCTACTATTATAATATAGCAATTTTTTATTGTTCTACTGTCTAAAATCTAATGCGCTTGTGGAGTTCAAGAGCAACGAGACCACCAGCAATCTGGGCGAGAACGTAGGGAAGAACATCCGTCATTGGAATCTTGCCCGCAGCAGCCATCATAACGGTGACCGCAGAGTTGAAGTGACCTCCAGAAATGTGGCCTCCGAGCATTATCGCGATGGCTAAAGCAGCACCGATAGCGATGGCATTACCGGTAGCGATAATGACATAAAGGAAGAATACGCTTCCAAGGAACTCAACCAAATACTTATTCAACATATTATAGTGTGCGTGTTATACAATAATTTAATAAAAAAAGATTATCCTAAATCATTGTTCTAATGATGTATTTATCGCCCTCCCCCACCAGAATGGAAAGAATGATTTGCCCCCTTCTTGGCTGGCGCAACACACCCACCCGACCGACATCGGCGAAGCGCCTCTTTTTGGACTTGAAGAACTGGGCTTTTAAACGTCAACGTATCGCCTAAAGGTGCGCGCGTAGAACTGATCCCGATGGAATGAATGCGGCGAGATTGGATATACGAAGATGAATCCGTGGAATTATATATTTTCGTCTTTTTATTCAGAATCGCGTTGTATTTCACGTCATCCGCGCCAACCGCACCCGCCGTGCGTAAATAGGATGCGCGATTCATCGCGAATAATGTATCACCCGCAGACGGGCTAAACTGTTCTGGCATATTGATTGTGCGATGTGTCATTGGATTAAGTATTAGTATATTATGATATTATATGATATTTCATTGTCATTGTCATTGTCATTGTCATTGTCATTTCAATGTCATAATACCGCTTCGCTTCGCTATCTACGAATCGCGCGAATAGCCGACTGGGCCGCGTTGTTGGCGCCACCAAACCCGGCATCATTGTAGTTCCGATTCATCGCCATCTGTTTGCGAAACCGCGTGTAATCAGAGCCATCATAGACGAATTTGGTATTACAAGTAGCAGATGGGATGCCGGTGCCGTCTGCGTTGGCGTGGACACCGCCAGCTAACCCGCGCCACCCGGAAGCGATACTTTGTTTCACGCTGGTGACCTGGTTCGAGCCACCCGATGTATAATTTTGGCGGGAGAGATAGTCGCCGGCGTTATTCACGACGCGAAAGGGGGTTGCGGCGGGGGCGCGGCCGCCCAACTTTTCACTGGCGGCCGAACCGTTCCAAGCTTTGCGAAGAGTAAAACGAATCGTCTCTAATTCTGAACTGCCTTTCAGCGTTCCATTTGAAACAGGATGAGGGGAGATTCCCTTGACGCCACCACCGAGAGAGAAATTCATTTGGATTTATAATGAATGTATATAATATTATAAGTAAATAGTAAAAATAATGCTAAATATTCATCTAACGCCTTGCGGGGAAGCGATTATCAAGAACACGATTGACACCCCACGTAGCCGCGCCACCGATAACACCGCCAGCGACGGCTTTTCCGACAAATACGGCACCGGCCACGACAAATGGGGCGATTTTGGCGTCGGGGGCGGTGGTGACAAACGACAATGACGACGACGACGAGTGCGAATTCATTTTATTATATTATGATACACAAATAGATAAAAAATATAATAATAAATCGTCATACCTCTCTCCATTGGAATACAATTCGGTTATTATTAAGATTGTAGTTATTGATTCAGTGCGGATGTCGCGCAGCGACGGAGCGCTTAAGCAATCACTACGTCATAATCCTCGGCGCCACATTCATCGTCGCGAGCTCCTGAAACAGCAATTTACACGCATACGGGATCTGGACCAGCGCAAAATCCGCGCGATTGTCGCATGTTTTACATAAGTGAATACTGCGTTCATCATTATACGACGCGATAATACCGCACTTGCGACATACGTGAACTTCATATTTATCCGAGCAGTCATACATACGCCCTCTCGTGAAGCGAGATGCCCCGTGACCCACCATCGCATCACGCTCCATCTCTCCGAAACGCAACCCACCATCACGACTACGACCTTCCGCGGGCTGGTGCGTAAAGTTCACCATCGGCCCAATGGAACGACTATGTTGCTTATCGCTGACCATATGTTTCAAGCGCTGGTAAAACACGGGACCAATGAAGATATCCGACTTGATTTGTTCGCCTGTTAGTCCATTGTATAATAGTTCATTTCCATTCATTTCAAATCCGACTTTCAGCAATTCCTTGCTAATATCCTTAATATCGTATTCGCCAAATGAGGTTCCGTCGCCAAACAAACCGAGGTTCACGAGGACTTTTCCGAGTAAGGTCTCCTTCAATTGCCCGATCGTCATACGGGACGGAATTGCGTGAGGATTGATAATAATGTCGGGGCGAATGCCGTCCTTCGTAAATGGCATATCCCGCTCGGGAATGATATTGCCAATCGTGCCTTTCTGCCCCATTCGGCTACTCACTTTATCACCAATCACCGGTTTGCGAAATGCGCGAATGCGGACTTTACAGAAGCAGTATCCTTCTCCATTGCTGTCAATATAACTCTTGTCAACATAACACTCTTCCGATGTGTGATACACGCGACTAATGTCCTCATATTTGACGATTTTGGTGGGGTCGTTTCGGTTGTCCTTGATTGGAATGACCTTTCCCATAATGATATCCCGATTCTCAATAAACGTATTCACTGGCATAACCCCGCGCTGATTCAGCTTATCGTAATTCCCGAACTTCATCCCCTTCGTCTTGGATGTGTCGGGGTGGCATCGGATTTCCTCGTCGCCGTTGATTTTCTTGTCCTCGTCCTTCTCCGTATGATAAATCGTGGCGGAGAACATCCCGCGGTCAATGGCGCCTTGATTCACGAGAACGGAGTCTTCCTGATTGTAGCCGGTATACGACATAATCGCGACGATGAGAGGCGCGCCGGAGGGGATTTCCGCGAGTTGAATCATCTGCATGAGGCGGGTGTCCACGAGGGGGCGGTGCGGGTAGGTGAGAACATACGCGGTCTTATCCATACGGCGTTGGTAATTCGTGACATAGATGCCGATGGCTTGCTTGCCCATTGCGCACTGATACGTATTCCTAGGCGCCTGGTTGTGCTCCGGGAATGGGATACACGACGCCAAGATCCCGAATATTGTGCTCGGATGAATCTCGCAATGTGAATACCGGTAAATATAGGGGGTTGTCGCCAAGTCCGTCTCATTCCGCGCCAAATGTTTCGGGCGCATCGCAATCATACTGAACCCCTGCTCGTCTGGGTCAATATATTCAATGACGCCGTGACTCGGTTCGTCGCCGTGTTCGCCGCTGCTACTCGCAATATGCGTGAGGAGGTCATCCCACCCAATCTCTTTCGCAGCGACCTGGTCTATCATTTCCCGCGTGATAAAGAGATCGTTCGTATCCGGATTCACCAACAACAGTGGACGCATCATCCGCCCCGCGTCATTACAAATCCGGATTTCCGCATTCGGATAATCAAACACCACTGATGTATATATATTGATAATCCCGCGCCATTTCATCAACTTGAATTCGCGATACAACCGCAGGGGGTCGCGTGTGATTCCGACCCATATTCCGTTGACAAATACCTTCACCTGTTGATAAGTATCGCGTGGCGTGAGTGTTTCTATACGCTCAATATATCCATCAATATAGGTGTGAAGAGACGTCGGATTACTATGAATCGTCACGTGTCCCAGATAACTGATGTTCTTGACAACACCGATACTCCCGCCTTCTGGGGTCTCCGCCGGACATAGAAATCCCCACGATGTATTGTGTAATTTACGCGGAGGGATGAGTTTCCCGCTTTTGTCAATCGGGGTATTAATACGACGGAGGTGGCTCAAACTGGACGAATATGTCAAACGGTTCAGCACTTGCGCGACACCCACCTTATTGCTCGTCATACTCTTGATCCCGAAATCACCGGTGGATAATGCGCGCTTCAATCCATTCTCAATCGTCGTAGATTTGATGATTTTATACATATTCGTGTCATTGATAATATTCAAATAATCGTCCGTTGATCTCCACGACCCAGTATTGATTTCACGCACGACCTGCTTTGACATATCCTTCACGAGTTTGTTGAAATAATTCCGGAAGAGGTTATTCAGAAGTGTCCCGGTGAGGTCCACGCGTTTATTCAAATACGAATCGCGGTCATCCTGTTTGTTGATTTCAAAGAAGGCGCGAAGCAGTTTATTCGCCATGTATCCGAGGAAGAATAACCGCTGTTTTGTGGTATTACAGTGAGGGAAGAGGTCGTTGTGGAGAACCTCGTGGGCGAATTCGCGCTTCTTCATCGCACCCGTTTCTTTATCCATATTGATCGGGGTGAATATGACCTGGGATGTAAAATACCGGACAGCATCGTCTTGTGTCATAATACCGTTTGCGTCAATGATAGATGCTTGAAGTGCTTTCAGTAGTCGGTCCGTGACTCCTGCGCCGCCGCCGCCGCCGCCGCCACTGGCTTCATTGCCGTCGGTCCCGTCGTTGCCGTCACTGAGATTAAGAACGACATATTCGCAAATCTCGCGGTCGGATAAGACTCCAAGCGCGCGGAAAACGACGAATAATGGAACCGGTTGCTTCATTCGCGGGATTTGCACCACGAGTGGGTGTCCGAACCCATTCTGTTTTGCCATCACCATCATATTGATTTGTTTCGGCGAAATACACTTGGAATCAGGAACAGACTTGATTTCCGCAACATAAAGCCACTTGTTGTTGTTTTTGGCGACATTGTAACAAAGCACTTTATTCTCGGCGGCTCGTTCTTGTCCAAGCACCGTTTTTTCACTTCCATTGATGATAAAATATCCGCCTGCGTCATAGGGACACTCTCCCGTGACATTATGGTCCAGATGTTTGTGTTGCGAAAGCACGCAAATACAGGATTTCAACATAATCGGCAGTTTGCCAATTTGTATTTGATTGAATACTTTGTGGTGTGTCGTTATCTGTTCACTGTCTGCGCCCGTTCCACGCACGATATATTTCACAGTCATATCTACCGTCATCATTGACGCATATGTGAAATTGCGAAGTCGGGCTTCTTGCGGAAATAGGATTTTGGTTGCGCCGGTATTTTCGTGAATTTGAGGACGGGATAAGTATAAATTCGCGAAGGTGACGTGTGTTTCCAAGCGGTATTGATGAGTTACCCGGTCATAATCTTGATCCGATGTGATTTTGACTGGATTAAACATATCCACCGTTCGCTTCAGTTGGACGTTCACCATATCATTATACGATTCAATCTGATGACGCACCAGTTGGTCAAGATGTTTTCCTTGAAAATATGAACCGATAATCGTCCACGGCTCTTCAATATAACTTCCGATGCGGCTTTGTATTTTTTCTTGAAGTGATGAAGTGATTGGCGCGACGGTTGTCGCGTTGTCGTTCGCATACCGTGGATTCAACCGTTCATAGGTCTGAACAAGTGTTTCATTGTCGGGGGTAGTATAGTTATTGTTATTCAGGTCCTCCTCTTCTGTGATCGTATTTTCGGGAACGGCGGTGTGGGGCGGTATCGCCGTCGCCGTCGCCGTCGCCGTCGCCGTCGCCGTGTCTTTTGATTTGCGGATGAGTTTTGGCATTTTCGGAAATAACAATAATGAAATGAATTGACCCTGATTGTTATATATCGGGGTAAACTATATTACATTTTCAATTTATTTTTATGTTCTTTTCAAATGATATCTCGGTCACTGCGAATTATGAAATGGATATAAACCTTTATTCTGTTATTCTATTACCCGACGAACGTGCGTATTTTTGACAAATGGGCGACACGATCAAGAACAATAACAATAACAATAACAACGACCCTCCACGCAAAAAACGAAAATGGTATCATCAAAAACGCAATAATATCAATAATACACTTCCAACCCCTCCACCACCACCATCGCGTCAAGAAACGCTGAAGAAATATGAAAAAGAACGTATTGAAAACGAAAAGCAAGTATCAAAGATGGAACAACAATTACACCAGTATTTTCATAAATCAAAGACGCCATATTCATTTATAGATGAAACGGGTATTTATAAATTTACACCCAGTGCGCCTGTCGCACCCGTGGCACCCGTAGCACCCGTAGCACCCGTGTCCTCGGTGCCAAATCCATTTATGAATATGACATTTACGCCGTTTACACCGTTTACGCCATTTACGCCGTCTACTCCGTTTACCGCCCCACCGCCCCTCTTTTCAACGTTACCAATCCAGTCATCGGACTTATGGGCTTCTATTTTTCCAAATAAAATTGTATTTCCGCCACCGCCCCCACCGCCACCGCCGGTGATTCCCGAAACGATAGAAATTCGTGAAAATATACAACATATTGACGACCTCATCACGTTATGTGATAAGTATCCATTATCTGAAACCAAGAAATATAATATAAATATGTCGGCGATTCACGCAATACGCGCTCCCTTATCTGATTTATCAAATATGATCGGAATGGATACACTCAAGCAAACCATAGTAGACCAGATTTTGTATTATTTACAGGAACTTCATATTCCAGAGAATAAGAAGCCAGTGGAATCGGCGGAACCATTCGTCACCGACACTGACCACCACCACCAAACCAACGATAAAAACGTCCAGTTTAATCCATTTGCGCAACCATTTACCGCGTCGGGCGCGGGGGCGGGGGCGGGGGCGGGTGATGCCGCCACAAAACAACAAGTGCCGCCGCTATTTGATTTTAAAACACTACATCATCGTATCTCTGAAAATATAAAAAAGAACCAGCTATCCGAAGATAATGGCAGTAGCCCTACAAAGGGTGATTTTATGCATACGGTTATCTATGGCCCGCCTGGTTCCGGGAAAACAGAAGTTGCGAAAATCATCGGCCGGATTTTCAGTAATCTCGGTATTTTAAATAAGAAAATCTTCAAAAAGGTTAGCCGAAACGATCTGGTTGCAGGGTATTTAGGGCAAACCGCAATCAAAACGAAGGATATGATTAAAGCATCACTGGGCGGGGTCCTCTTCATTGACGAAGCATATTCACTCGGCAATTCCGAGAAACGCGATAGTTTTGCGAAAGAGTGCGTGGATACCCTGTGCGAGGCATTGAGCGAACATAAACACAATTGGATGGTCATTATTGCGGGGTATGAAAAGGAATTAAATGACTGTTTTTTCGCATTAAATGAAGGACTGAACTCGCGTTTCACGTGGCGGTTTAAATTAGATGGATATAAACCAGGTGAACTCAAATCCATCTATGAAAAACAAATCCGGGATTATGGGTGGACGACTGCTGCGGAACTCCCCGAGTCGTGGTTTGCTTCCCGAATGGAGTATTTCACGACATACGGCCGTGATATGGAAACTTTATTCACGAAAACGAAAATCGCGCATAGCCGGCGTGTGTTCTGTCTTCCAGTGTCCGAGAAAAAAATAGTGACATTGGCGGATTTAGAGAATGGATTCAAGTTGTTTACTGAAAATCCGGAAGTGAAGGACCGAAAAGAACGCGGGTCTGGACCATATATGAAGACGTTATATTTGTAAATATTTATTCGTAGTATCTTATAGTTATATATAAGATATTACAGTCATCATCTGAATTATAATCGTCATCTGAATTATAATCATAATTCTAATAATGAGCGGGGAGAGAAAAAGTATAGTTATAAATGCAGATTCATTATTGGGAGGCAGTGGTAGCTCCAGCGGTGGAGGGTCAAAACGACATACCAAACGCAGTAAGGAACGGAAAATACGGCCCAGTTCCATCGTCCAACCCAGCACGCTTAAAAAAACATTGCTTGAGAGAATCAAACAACATCAGAGAACGAGAGAGCGGGCGCGGGACCACGACCACGACCACGACCGCGACCACGACGATCAGCGCAAGCCACAAGAAAATAGTCATCATCATCCATCTGACACAAATAATGACAATACATTCTCGCAGTCTATTGATTTTCTTCGTAAATTAGCGATGAAACGCCGCCAGCAAACAACACAGAAGCAACGCGTTGCCACCACGGGCGTCGTTAGCGGGCTTCCCGAGGCCAAAACACCGGAGGCCAAAATGTTAAATCAAGTCGCTGAAACGCTACATAATGGCGAAATCCTAACAAACACTGGATTGCTCGGCCTGCCAGTCGTTCCGACGCTTCAGTCCGCCGCCGCCGCCGCTGCCACCGACCTATTTCAATCTCCGATGCCTTCTCCGACGATTTCACTGGGAGCGATGCCGATGCCGATGCCGATGCCGATGCCGATGCCGATGCCGATGCCGATGACACAGACACAGATTCCGACAATGCCCGCGATGCCGACAGCTCCTCCGAAAATAACAGAATTGGCCGAAATGTATAATAATACCATTGCGAGTTCATCTGAACCCGTCACGTCTGATGAAACGGTAACGCCTGTCGCCGATCCACCATTACACATCCCAACGAATCCAGAAGACTACTTGCCTTCTATTTTTATCAAAGAAGAGCCACCTCACGGGTGTCTAAAAAACGGGAAGAAGCCGACATTTCGCGAATGGGCTACAAAAATGTTAGGGTTTCCGTCAGAGACACCTCAAACGGGAGGTAATGATAGTCGCACTGACGCCACGTCATTAAGCGCTGGCACCGCTGGCACCGCAGCCACCGCCACCGCCACCGCCGCATCAGCGGACATAAATCAAATTGCCGGAATGCGTGTGAAACTCCGTAAAACAAAGAAGAAAAGCTATCGTATCGGAAAACACGATGATGTTGTCGGCGTGTTATTAAAAAATAAAAAGGACCAGAACCATATTCGCACGCAACACCTCGCCCTAAAACAGAAAACCATTGGCGAAATAAGGAAATATCTATACGACCACCATTTACTTAAAATCGGTTCAAATGCTCCTCCGGATGTATTACGACGAATGTATGAGGACTCTATTTTGACGGGAGATGTCAAAAATACAAATAAGGATGTATTATTACACAATTTTATGTCGGGTGGCGGGGGAGAGTAACGCGATTCCATTCCGCTACGCTACCGCTCGCGATTCCATTCCATTCGCTACGCTACCGCTCGCGGCTCCATTTCATTCCATTCGCTACGCTACCGCTCGCGGCTCCATTTCATTCCATTCCATTCCATTCCATTCCATTACATTCCATTATACCGCTCGCGGCTCCATTTCATTACGCTAGCAATGCGTGCATATATATACCGTATTCTCCGGCATTGCGTGTGTATTACCACTACTTCCAGAATTCGTCGGAAACAGTATATCTTCCAGTGTTCGTCCGTGAATATGAAACTTGCGCGCCTTCTTCAATAAAATCGGGATGTCGCGATGCTGACGTGTAGCCATAAGGTCGTCATAAATATGTGTAATCACATAATCCACGAGATATTCTTCAAGACGACAAAACAATGGGTCGCGACGCCCTATATTTCCAATACGGCACGTATCCGTCGCGTCGTCATCGCCTCCGTGGCGGTTGTTTATATTCCGAATATTATTGTTATTGTTATAGTTATTGTCGTTATAATAATCGTTGATGCGTATCGGTATATTATATTTATAGTTCCAAAAGGTATCACAAGAGATGCGAACATCAAGTGTCACGGTAGGGATATTGTGTTCACGAAAAGCGTTCATTGGAGGGTATGTCAATACATAGATGTGGTGATATCGCTTTAAGTATTATGATTTACGGGAGTTACGGGAGTTACGGGAGTTGCGGGAGTTACGGGAGTTGCGGGAGTTACGGGAGTTACGGGAGTTGCGGGAGTTACGGGAGTTACGGGAGTTACGGGAGTTGCGGGAGTTGCGGGAGTTACGGGAGTTACGGACTTTGCGGACTTTACGGGATTTACGGGATTTACGAACACCACCGATATAACCAGGTAGTCTTTGTATTTTTAGAATAGTTAAACCAGACTTATATGTTTCAGGTAATACCAATTTGACTATATTACTATCGCTAATAGTGGATAATACTATAGGTTCCCCGATTTGTACGTTAGGTATACCAGAACACAACCGTAAAAATTCTTCTTGATAATCGCGTTCATCACCTTTCTCCCTCCCACCACCTGGAGGTTGTGTGAGACCTTCAATCCACAACTTCCCATTATCCGAAAGCATGCGAATAATACACTTTAACCGCTCAAGCAACGTTTGCTCGTCCATTCTAAAAAATTTAAAAACAGACCAATCAAAACAAATTTCTTCAAATTTTTTTGAGTATACTGATGAATAATTACGCATCGCTTGTAGTGATGAAAAATCACAAGGTAAAAACCGTGGATACGTTTGAGCTCCTTCAAATGGTTTATCTAATAAATACACGTTTGGGTTATCATAAAATGTTCTACCATTTCGCTCTTCTGTTGGGGTAGACCCTATAACTAAATACGCTGGTTGTGGCAGTTCACGCGATAGAATTTCAAATCCATTTACAAAGCAGGACACCAGTGTGTCTATTGTGACGGAGGGTGATAAAGCTAACTCAAATTTATTAATCCAATATCCATTTGTACTTAAAGTAGGTTCAAAGTGGAAATTATCAGGTCCTTTGATTATTATTTTTGTAAATAATGATGGAAAGACTGACGAATTTAATGTTATTTCTATATCAAATGTTTTTTCAGCATCAGCGCTCGGTTTATATTTAAATTTTAGTTCATTCTCAATCCGTTGTATTTCGCTATATTTGGTGTTCGTTTGTAACTTCGTTATTTCCGTCGTTATTCTTCTTTCTAATTTTTCTAATTTTTCTTTTTCTACTTGTAATGATTGCGGATCCATTATTACGACATATAAATATACAAATATTTTATGTTAACAAAACCAATATCACGTGTGATTTATTGAATAACTATTGAAGTGTATCTAAACCAAAACGGTATAAATCTATTTTTATACCAAGTAATAACAATAACAACAACACGATAATGAACATCTGTATCCGCGACGCCAGAACACAAAAATGGTCCTTGTCTGTCTCGCGTGTAACGCCTGTGATCCGCGACACCTATATCGGATATAAAGAACGCCCGCATTATTACCGCGAGAGGCCGTATACGGATGGGGAATATATCGTATATCGCCCGGATAACGACCCACATTTACCTACATATATTGCGCGATTAGAGGAAGCGCTTGTTCTCCTCGTAGACGCTCCCCCCACACACCCGCCAGGATTTATTAACGAAAATGGAAACATAACGCGAGAGATGCACGACACAATGGAACGCGATGGGCGCGCAATACCGATTATAGACCTCGCCGACATTTCGGTTTTTATAACAGACTCGTCGGTATTGGGGCCATCGGCCCGTGCGAATTGGTTTCCATCCCGGGAGTATCAGGCGTGGGCCTATCGCGATTTCGTGTATGACCGCCATCGTAGTATCAAAAAATCCTATGTATCGCATAACACCCCCGCTGCTGCCTATATTTCCGACGACCGGATTCTCGCAAATCAAATCGTTACACTTCCAGCCGATCTATATCTTGACACCCATATTATATTTAATATCTCCAGGAATGAAAATGGGAGCGTGTATATTGAGAGAAATGATCCCGCGGGGTCACGCACACGTATCTGCGATAATGAATACGCTCGCGCGGGATATCTCGGGTTTTATACGCGGATTACAATGGACCCGGGGATGTTCGTTACGACGACGCCGCCGCCGCAGTCGCAGTCGCAGTCGCCACTGCTTTCAACCGCGCATCTCTCCGCGCCCGAAGAACCCGACAACGACGACGGCAACGACGCACACCAGTGTATCATGTGTGTTCGGTATCGCATCAATGCACGGTTCTCGCCGTGTGAACACGCGGTTTGTTGCTCGGAGTGTTATTCGCAATTCACAAAAAATGAATGCCCGGTATGTCGCGCGGTGATTACGCGGGTGATGCGCTATGTATAATAGCTACGTATTTTTACATAGATTGATTTCATCTCTTCATCTGTGATATTCGTCATTTTGCGTTTATGCTGAATAACAT
>JACCDO011273593.1_pt1 | contig 50971 bp, 23 predicted proteins | sample 7446101 | NCBI WGS metagenome assembly JACCDO01 (sample SAMN15323440, study PRJNA562643) | freshwater metagenome | isolation source: river surface water | place: USA:Blue River Watershed | collected 2017-08-16 | reverse complement strand
GTCGACCTTTCCCACTTAATGGCACATTTTATGCTAATATTTTTGTTCATTTTGCTCCTATTGACCATGAGGAAAATAATAAATTAGTACATCCTGGTCGAAGAATAATACCTGAACAAAATAAAATTGTACCTAATAATCGTGCAAATCCTAAAGGAAATAATATTGGAGGTCACGAACAAAGTCAGCATGACGATATCGATTTAAAGCGACATTTTGATCGACACGACCGCGAACAGTTAGAAAAAAGTAAACGAAAAGCACAAGTGGAGGAGGAAAAAGTGGAAGAAGAGGAGGAGGAGGAGGAAGAAGAAGAAGAAGAAGAAGAAGAAGAAGAAGAAGAAGAAGAAGAAGAAGAAGAAGAAAATGAAGTCAAAGATTCAAGACATTCGAGAAATAGGAAGCCTCGTGATGGACGTAGTGATTTACATGTCGCTGCAGCTGATGGAGACTTAGATGCTATTGAAAAAATTCTTAAAAATTCTCATTCCGATCTCATCAATATTAAGGATGCTAATGAGTGGCAAGCTATTCACGAGGCTGCTCGAGGAGGTCATTTAGAAACTGTGAAATATTTAGTTGATATGGGAGCAGATATAGGTTCTAAAACAAAAAACGGAGGCACCGTACTTTGGTGGGCTAAGCGGCTACTAGATGAGGAACATCCAGTAATAGAGTATCTAGAATCGATCGGAGCACCAGAAGAAGGCGAAGAATTGTAACCTTTAAAATTCTAATACTTATACTTACATATATAATCTATACCATTTGTAATTTTTTTAAAAATAATAATAATAACTTTTGCTATTCATTTTCAGCTATAAACATTGCAACACCAGCTAAAATCCATTTATCATTATTTATATCGCTAGGTGATGGCATATCAATTTCCATAATGTAATCTTCTCGCGATGGAGTAACATAAACAGGTATGGACACATTATTATTTGCAAATATTTTATTTTTCTGTGTATCCTCAATAAATGCAATAGTAACAGTCTGGACTGGTATTAATTCACTACCTTCTGACGATGCATCTTGTAGAAAAACACCATTAGTGCCACTAAAAGATGCACCTTGAAGTAACAATCCAGTCAAAGTACATGATAATGGACAATTATATGCATCTTTTAATCGTTTGATCGCATCCTTATCCCATGATGATACCATTTTTAATTTATCAATTGCTAGCGATAATTGTCTGGCTGTTTGTTGTCTTAGGGCATTAATGAATATTCCCGGATGGAATAAATACCCTAGGCATATAGGCTCAGCTGCCGCTAATAAACTACTATCACTACCACTATCTTTAACACTTGCTATAGTTTGAATCCACTTACTAAGTCCGACTCTTTTCCTAACAATTTCACGTAACCATACTTGAGGTTTCTCAGGTCCACTATCCCACTGTTGTGACCACTCTGATGGAACTGTATCAGCTAATAATGAAGTAGCTATAGATTGTATAATTGGAGTGATTAATCCAGAGCCCAATAAAACTTTCTTTAATGTACTTAGTGCTGTATCGATGGAAGTGCAAATTTCACCAGCTAAAGTATATTCCATTTGAACGACATCATCAACTGGAGATACATTAGAAGCAGAATTAAGAGAAGCTGAATTACTACTTTTACCGGTTGTCTTTTTTCGAGCCAATAAACCAGGTGTCGAGGCTATCATAGAATGCCATTGATCAATAATAGGCATTAATAATATTTTCCACTTTTCGCGATCATATTTTGAACTACTACCAGCTTCTAATGCTGATAAACTTCTTAATTGTTTAATTACTTGCGACGATGTAAACCTTTGTACTGATCGCTCAATATTATCTGGTAAGCCAAAAAACGTAGGTGAATCAACGTCAGGGAAATTATGTATAAGCTTTTTAAACGAATCATAGTCACTGTTATTAATTGATGGCATACGGAGATTACTTCCAGCAATAACTTCGACACCAACACCTTTTTCTGTGGCAAGTATTTCAGAGAAAAAATATTTTAAGTATGACCTTAACACTCGTAAATCATAGGAATTATCAATACGTCCACCATATATAGCATCTTCCATTAAACCATATATAGCCTCCCAATCCAATCCAGAATTACTACTCATTGATGCTACTGCCTCAATCATAACAAAGAGACCAGCTCTCATATCACCGTAGGAAAATTCGTAAAATTTTGTCCAACCTTGAGGTATATATGTTCTTCTTTCTTGCAAAATAGAATGGAAACAAGAAAGTAAGAAAAGCAATCGTCCTTTTATACTACCATGCTGCTTAGTAGCAATAAAATGATCAGGATCAACTGACTCAAATGTTCTTTGCAAGTTCTTCTTTATTCCTGGAGGTGATTCAAATGTGGCTTTTAATGACGTCTGCAATAATATAGATGGAAATGAATTGTGAGATTCTGATGTCAACCAAAGCCTAAATTTAGGATTAGGTTGTAATGATGATAATTCTTTTTCAAGTGCAGGTAACCAACCGACAACTAAGTGCAGATTCTTTAAGCATACCCATGAACCGTCCGATGCAGCTTTACGGATTAATAAAATTGCTTCATCCTTAGTTTGTTGTCCACCCATAGCTAATTCTTGATAATATCCTGGACTATCAGCACCTCCAGTGCCACAAACTTTTGCAGCATACTCTTGTAACTCTTTACTTGCATCGGCTCCAGGTGATGATAATAATAATAACGGAGTGCTGCTATCACTTTCATCATACATAGCAGCTAAGGAAAGAGGTGGTGGTGAAATTGATGGAATTCGCAATAAATCAGTGCAGAATAATAATAGTGCTGATTGCAATCTATCAGGACGAAATGCTTGAACGATAAGTACCCTATGGAATGGACTGACACCACGTAATGCAGGAATATCCTTTTCTGCTTCTCCAGAGGTAGCAAACCTATTCCACTTACTAACATTTTCTAACTCTAAAGTGTGAATTAAATGAGGTAAATGTTCTTGCAATAGACGATATTGGCTTTGTCTTTCAGTAGGAGCCCAAGTAGGAAAACCTCTAACAGTTCCTTCGCCACCATCACTAACGATGCCACTTACTAAAGAACCAGTAAAAATTTCCCATTCTTTAAGTTGAAAATGATCACTATGCATACCACGAACTAAATGTAATGCAAATGTCGCTCTATCTGATTTAAATAGGGCACGACCAATAAAATGTAACACCCTAACTTCAAGATCAGTACACAGTTGATTTAATTTTTCTTCTATTCTTTCATTTCCACGTTTATCTTTAGCAACATTACTTTCCACAGACGAATGGGCTATTAATGACTGTTTGAAAAGCCCAACAAACGATGATAATGAGAATTGATACATGTGACATAATGACTGTAGCGATTTTACTAAGAAATAAATCTTACTACCACTATGAGCAAATGGTCTATACATCTCACGTTCCCTATCTAAAACTACACTAGCTTCTGCCGATTGAACTAATGCCTCCTCGATTTCAGCACTTTTTAATTTAGTCTTACTTAGAGATTCGATCAAAGCGGTATTCTCTAACAAGTTCCCTTCAGCTGTAGCTAATGTTTCCAATAAATCTTTTTCTAATTTAGCCAGTTGAACCTTGAAATCTTCTTCTTTTCGTAACATTTCACTTTTAGCTTTTTCAATTTCAGGTTGTTCGGAATGAATTGCTATACCAAGTAATTGACCTTCTAAACCACTTCTAGTGACTGTAAAATTGATTTGCGTTACAAGTGACGCCGAATCTGGAGTTATATCAGGATTAGGATTTCTGGTGACTAAATAAAGCCTAAAGTTTTCATTATAATCAACAACCTTATCCCCAATATGTACTACATATCGAGGTCCTTGATGAACTAAATCTTTTCGGCAAATTGGGTATAAAAGTGGCTCAACACCGTCAACCTCTAAAATTAATAATGTTTTACCGAAACGAACAGCCAATTCTACTTGATTACTAAAACGTTGATCATGATGTGCAATAACTTCTAATGGTCTCGATGAATCCTTAGATAAAATATTCTTTAACCACAATGTAGCGGCTGATGTAGGATCAATGATAAATGGAACTCTATCGGTAATATTTGCAATATTTATGACTAAAGCATTCTCTTGTGATAAATCATCAGAAGGTAAACCAAGACTTTTCCATTGTAATAATTCGCTTTCTGTACTAAGAGTTCGCTTAAATGAAAATTGTGAAATATTATCGTTATTATTAGGACCATCTTTTAGAGTTGATGATAAAGCAATTATATCTTGCCATTGACGTAAAAAGGTAGACCTTACATCCTCTGGTGACTTTGCTAAATAAGTTGCAAACCCAGCGGCCAACAAAACTTTAGTGGGTAACTTAGCAATATCATTTTTTAATTGTTCAGCTTGACCTCTCCATCTAGCTTGTTCACCCCCAAGTTGACCAATTAATTTTTCAGCCTTATCTAGTGTTGTACCTGCCAATGCTAAATTACGCTTCAGTCTCTCAGCTTCAGCTGTACGATTTGCAAATTCTTGCTTCAATAATGCTACCTTATCATCAATTTCTTTTAATTCGTCTTCACATCGTTGTAAACGAGATTGTGATGCTTCCAATTTCCTTACTTCATCATCAAGTTGCTCTTGTAAAGGTTCAATTTTTTCGATCACTAAAGAATATTTAATATTTGCTTTGACCCAAGCAGCCATAGGTGCAGCAGCAACCGAAACTCTTTTAATAGTATCAGGCTCAAATGACGCAGGATTTTTCTTCATTAATTTTGCCACATTCTTACGTAAATCCGGAGTAATTTTTTTGCCATCATAATTTAAAATATCTTCTTTAACTCCACGATTAGATAAGAACTTTTTCATGGAATTCCAACTTAAATCTGACACACCCAATAAAGTCAACACTGCAGATAATACATCAACAATTGCTTCAGGTGGAGAAACTAAAGATTTCAGTTCATTTAAATGATCACTTTTAATTTGGCCGACAGCAAGTTTTGCATCTTCTAAAACTGGCTGGATTTCAGCTAATTCTCCTTCAATTTCAGCTTTACGAAGCTGCGTCTTTGTCTCGTTTTCAGCGACAGTACGTTTTACTTCAGCCACTTCATTCCTACGATCAGATGCTCCAGAAAGCGCATTACTAATTTCATCCATGGCACGATCAGCAGCAGCTTGAGCGACACGTAGATCGCGTTCTTGTGTGACAGCATTTGTTTTCAGATCATTCACAACTTCAGTAGCAGAATCCAATTTAGATAAACCAGCTTCTAAATGACCTAACTCTCTCTGAATTTCTGCCTTCTTTACGTTGTACAATTGATACCAAGTACGCAAAAATACAATAAAATCTCGAGGCGTAGCACCTTGTGCTGATACAACAGATGCATGAAATGCAAGAATAATTTCAATCAAAGAATCAGGAGAAAATGATTTAACTGCGACTTGATTACTGCCTTTTTTATCATATTTGCTCTCACTTTTACTTTCGTATTTACTTTCGAATTCCTCTTCTGACTGTTCGCTGTCGCATCCAACTAACTCTTTGACTCCATCCATTAATGTAGGAATCAATTTTAATGACGAGGTTTTCCATTCAGATACCCATTTTACGGTACATTGTGAATATAATGCAGGATTTGACTCACATCGATACAAAAATTGTTGATGTCCAGGATCAAGACATAATACAATATGCAAATATTTTTTAATTCGAGCAACAAAGAAGTCATATGGAGTTCGATAATTATTACTACTTTCTTCTTTTAATTTTTCTCTTAATGGTGTTAACATAGGCTCCAATTCTTCGTGAGTATACATTCCTGGTACTTCACCGGCGCTTAGTAATGAATTAACTGATTCTAAAATAGAATCAGAGACAATTTGATAATCTTCTATCAACAACACTATGTGCTCCCCTTTAATACCTGCAGTAAAAAGAACAGATTTCACGTCATTCAAAAATTGCTTGTCATCATAATGTCGTGATATTGCTGGTGTATAAATATCACAACCAATCATGTACGAAGCAATAGTCACGGCATTTCGACGACCGACACCACATCGACCAACAAGTAATATATGACCTCCATAAGTCGAAAGAATACGATCTATATGAGAGATATGCTCTAATAGTTCTGGGAATAATAGCATATCAAGGTCTCTTTCTTCCCTACCATAATACATAACTCCTTGAGATACCAACTTTTTAAATTCCTCTTCGGACATTCGATTTATACGACCCCCGAGATTTAGATCCGGTAAACCTTTACCTCCATTACTTGTACCACTAGCACCACCAGAACCTCTCGCGGATGTTAACGACGTAAATATAGGTTCTGGAGATACGATATTATATCTAAATTGACTGCGCATAATACTACTTAAGATTTGATCAAATCTGTTACATGACTCCAAACCAACAAGCCTATCTCGGAATATACGACAAGATTCGTTAACAACTAAAGTGCAGACATCTTCGGCTAATAAGTCATATCTGCATAAATTTTTCACTAGTAACGTAATATCTCTGGGTGTAAATAAATAATGACGACGTTCATCAACAGTGAACTTTTCTTTTGTTTTCTGATAAATATCTACTATAGTATTAGAGAGTCGTTCCCTTTCACTAGGTTGCATCCATCTCTTATCGCCTAATAAATTATTTTTACCAAGGTAAGAAAATATTACACTCAAAAAGTTGTCATACACTGTTGATAGTTCCAATGACTCTGGATAATCAACAACATAAATTCTAACGACAGCAGTAAATCTACTACTTAGGGTATGTCTACCGACAGTGGTGGCTGCATTCATAGATGCAACTATTTGAATCCTTTCAATTTTTAAAAACTCTAAACTTTCATCATAAAATCCATCAAACGTAATAAGTTGCTGTAAAAAAGCTATTAATTGACATGTATTATACATATCAGGACGAGGTAAATTTATGTCTTTTAAATATAGCACTAATCTTTCACAATCTCTTGGTCTATAAACTCGACCTTCTGGTGAAGAAAACAATGAACAAGTTTGAACAATTTTATTTATGACATCATCAGCTGTAGTCTGAGCATTGCAATGTATCATAGCTATGCCAATATTTCGCTTTTGTTTAAAGGCATGCTTAATTATCATACTTTTACCACAACCTTCAGGACCAACTAAAATAAATGGTTCCATATTATTAATCCAATGTTCCATGGCAACCATGGTGCGTTGAACAGAAATAGTTGGTATAACAGTATTTTCTCCGACTTCAGTAATATCATTTTGTGATGTATCCTTAGCGACAGGTGACAATGTAAATGGTATAAATGAAGCCCCATTAGCGTAAACATCAATAGTTCCTTGTCCTGGATTAGAACTTATGGTTGATGTATCAATAATTCGCTCATTCGCCCATTGAAAAATTTCTTTTCCAAGCAATGCTCTTTGAGGAAGACTTAAATTACCACCAAGGCCTCTAATCAAACCACAAATAAATTCTTGTTTTGATTTAGAATTTTTTACTTGAGACAAACCATTTATAACAGTGCCCACAAGAGTTGTATCTACAATAGTATCGCAGTTGCATAAAACATAATCTAATGATTTATAAAATAATTCATCTATCCAAGATGCCATGGAAAGTCTGCTTTCGGCAGGCAAAGTAGATAACCATTTTTGAATAATTTTTTTCACATCTAAATCGTCATCGGATAAAAATATCATTCCCATTCTAGACACAGTTGCAGGTGATGCAAAGCTTAGATCATGTGTTTCAAATAAGAAATTAACGTTACTTCCGAAATTAATACGCTCGCCATTAGGCAATGTTAACAAATGATTGTCGTCTAAAACAGAATTTAAAGATTCGATCCATTCTGGATCAACATCACCATCACATATTATCCAACATTTTATATCAATACTTTCCCTAACAACTTTTCTAGCAGCATCTGTAAGTACACCATCTGCCCACTCTCTGGTATCTAAATCCATGTGACCCAATAGTCTCTCTCTGTGCATAGACTTTGGGTTCATGACATATGTTAATACAGGTTGACCACACTTAATCATTGCTGCTTTCAGTACTCTCCATAAAATTGATTTTCCGCATCCAGATGGACCAACGATAACACATCCCATTCTCTGATCTAAACTTTCTTTTAATTGGATCATTTTTTTGATTTGCATATCATCTTCAACCAAATAAAATGGTTTCTCTTTCATAATACTTCTGATAGCATGTTCTAATTCTCCACCGGTGATATCATCACTCTTAATACCAGGAAAAACATCATTAATTAGAGAAAGGAATTTTATAGTGTCAACATAGGTTAATTTAGACAATGTATTAACTCTGACCGCTTTAATTAAAATTTCATATTCAACGACAGCATCGACGACAATACCTTGTGATTTGTAATTTTGAATTAATCTCCCACCACTATTTAATACAGCTTTTAGTGCACGCAAGCCCCAATCATAATGCTGCTGAGCAGAGAGTAATTGTTTTGATAACTTAAATAAGGATACAATTTTTGATGCTAAATCTTTCGACTTAACGAAACCTTCGGTTACCAAACTAACTTCAGCAATTAATTCATTATCAGGTGCACCCATTGCAACCGGACGAAACAATGCTTTCAAATTGTCAGGCAACCTACTTCGGCCACCATAACCTTTGCCTGCAGGATTTAAAGTAACAAATATTCCACTATTAAAATTAACATCAACACTTCTACCAAGTAAATTAATTGGCGAAACTTTATTTTTAATCGCATCTTGTATCACTTGAATTTGTTGAGATATGGCTGATAGTTGGTCTTCCTTTAATCGATTGAATTCATCAAAGCAACCCCATGCACCACATTTAATAATACCGATAAATATTCTAACCATACTAGAACTTTCTAATGCTTCATCACAATTAAAAACCAAAACTTGTCGTCCCATACATGATGCTAAAGCTTTAACAGATTCGGTTTTTCCAGTTCCAGCTGGGCCATAAGGATTACCACCAAATCCCATGTGCATACCTTGCGTTAATGTTAAATAGCATTTATCTGTTAACGGTGTGTGAACTAACTTTGGAGAATTTCCTTGGTACTCAAAAGTGTATTCAAATTTAGCATCATGCATACGAACAATAGTTTTTCCTTGTTCATAATAATATCGAAGTTGCTTTTTCCAGTGCCAATCAGATAATTTGGTAACTTTCATTCTAATCAACTGATTAATCATATCAATATTATGAACAATATCTAAAACTAATGCCTTGATTTTCAATTGTATAAGCGCTTCAACTGATGATAAATTATACGACGTAAATTCGTACAGAGTTTTAGTTAAAGAGGCTAACAAATTACTCAAACCATTACCGCCTTCTTCAATAGCAGCTTCACAATCATCTGTAAACCTAATAGCTTGAGCTAAGCATAAAATTTGTGAAGGATAAATATCCAAATAATTACTAGATTTGTCATTTAAACATTTAGATAATAACAAAGATAGAGTAGATCTCATTTCAATTTGTAACCTATCAAGCCAATCCTCAACTTTTTCATTAACCAAAACTGGTTTATCTAAAGTGACAACTTCGTTTGAACCTGATATCATAGAAGTAATCTTTGTGCTATCTTCGTTAAATTTGACCTTATTTATACCTTGAAATAATTTCTTTAAGTGAGATTGAATAACGGATGGGTTCTTGGCTTGACCTAATATCTCTAACAAATCATCATCACCAATAAAATAAAATCTTGGCATACATTCCCTCTTAATTTCTAAGAAATCACTTAAAGCTTTTTGGCAACGTTCTAATTGGTCTAACATCATAGTTATTTTATCAGTTAAATTTGGGAATATTTTTTCATCAACAAGAATAAATAATTTTGAATCATTTTTATTAATTTTTATCATTATATCACTGAATTCATCATTGACTTTTTTAAATCTTCCTTCTTCCGAAGGTAAACTACCACGACCAAATATTGGCTCAAGGTAAATCCATTTCCGTTGGATATTATTGAGAGTATGTAAAATAAAATCTAAGGATGTCATTTTCTTTTCTAGAATTAAACCTTGATCACTGAATAATTTAAAAAATTGACTTTCTTTTAATGATGATAACAATGATTGCTTGTCACCCATATCTAAGAATAAATCTTTCCAATCTTTTATTAAAGGAATCTTAATTCGGTTATTTGGATCATTATTAATAAGTAATTTGATCTCGGCAGACTTTTCCCATGCTTTTAATTCTTGTAATGCTTCTCGTATTTGAACTTCACCTAATGCACGAGCTTGTAAATTTTTTACGTATGACAACATATTGTTTTCAACTAAAATATCAAGCTTTGAAATAAAATGATTAACTTTCAAATTAATCTTGTGTACAACATCTTTTGCCAATTGCAATTTACCTTGAAGTAACTCAATCCAATGATCATCTTTAAATGGCTCGCCCCTACAGTACTTCAGTGTTGGAACAGCTTTTTTTATTTTCTCGATCATATTCATGACGTATTCAATAACCACATCATAGTTACTGTTACTCCCAAGTACATTAACTTTCAGATATTCGAACCATTTAACCGCAAAGTCGTGCAGGACATAAACATTAATGGAAAATACATGCCAATCTTGAGTTCCAAACGTATGTAATTCAGTGTTAAATTCTTTTAAAATGTCCCAACTACGATTAGTCTTAGTATAATCTTCAAATAATGCATCATAACCTTCAAATCTTGGTTTAGGCATATTGAATGCCAAACAATTTTCAATTAAGGTGGTTATACTAGTTTCTAATGAATTAAATTGCTCTTTCCATTTATCAAGTGACAAAAAAATTTCTTGTAATACTTTATCTTCCCAATTGGTTAAACTTTCTCCATCTGGTTTTAATTGCTTCCATCTAGAACCAAATTTTTCAATGTTAATATATAAATTTACTACCTCTTCTTCTAATGTTGATTTTAATAACTCTTTTTGTTCTTCAATCATATCATTAAATGCTTCAAGTGAAATATCAAACTCATACCATCTGCTTCCTTCACCTTCACCTTCTAATGTCTTTACCATAACAACAACATCTGCAGTAGCAATACCTGAACCAGTTGAATATTGTAACAGTAATTTTTTCTTATCAATAAGTAATTTAGATAATGATCTCATATCATCTTTAACATTATCAATTTCTTTCCAAAATCTTTTTGCAACGCTAACATCTTTAACATTACGAGGTCTTGTTAATAATTTTTCATTAGCATCTAGTAGATATTTATCGACAATTGCATAATCGCTTATAATGGTATTACGCAAAGATAAGATAAGAGTTGAATTATAACGCGATAGAATATCATCTAAATAAGTCTTCAACGGTACCAACGATACAGCTACACAATCAATTTTTTCGATGTCAGTTATTTTATCAATTTCTTTTTTTCTTGCTTTGATCTCTTTAAAATTAGTAACATAATCATCGGACGTCTTTATATTAGCTAAGATATACTCCATCATATTACCTTTAATTTTATTATTGATCCATAAAAACGATGAATATTTGGATATCAATAACACTAACTTATCGAATAACTGCTCAGCTTTTTGATAGATTTGAACCAAGTATTTACTGTTTTTAGCACCCATATTCTTATATACCGAAGCATTTTTACTGTCAAAACCATCGAAATTGTTAGGAATAGAAATAAATTTTTTCATTTCATTGAAATAAGTTTGTCGAATAACCTCTAATGGTGGTTTAAATTGAACTGATGCAGGTGATACCATAACTACGTTACTATTTTTATTACCACGAGATCCGACTGACTTTATCATCAACTCAACCTTAATATCAGGAAGTGATTCATTTAAAGATACCAAACCCATTTGATACGATGACTCGAGTGCTTTATAAATTTGATTTTCCCAATGCAGTACCCACATACGACAATCTTTTTCACTATATTTAGATTTTACTGTCATCATAGTAGATTTAATAGCACGCCATTTCGTTTTCCACAACTCGGGTTGTTTACATAAATCAATTTTCATCAATTGTACAGTTTGAGAGCACAAAGATTCGTGAACTTTACGTAACATTTTATTTTCTCCTGCCAATTTATCAGCAGCATCTTGTAATGATCTAATATATGACTCACATTCAGCGTGATTATTCCAAGTAGCGCTACTATTACTGTTACTAACAAGTGTAGCAAATGCTGTCAACGAATCCAATAACAGTTGCTCTTGAACATCAATCATTTGTTCCGAAATGGAGTTGTAAAAATTAGCAGTCTTTTTAAGTAAAATACCATATCGATAGTATTTTTCAGCTTCCATAGCAACTTCTCTTATATTTTTTGTATTACTTCCACGTTTAGTAGAATTTTTTGGTATATCAAATCCTAATTCATCTAATTGCCTGACTTCACGTATAAAGCATACTAAATCGTCAGAAAAATTTACCATAAGTAAACCATCTTTCCATTTCATAAGTGATCCAGATAAGCGAAAGTTACTAGTCGAATCACTGTCATCATTATACTCTTCAACCTTTCGTTTCGCTTCCATCAACCATGTATCAAATAATGCATTTTCTTCAGACTTGGCTCTACTTATAAATGTTTCACATTGATTGTAAAATAATTTGAAACCACTTAAGTCGTCTAAAAGCGATTGTGATGTCGTTAACATATATTTCGCTTTTTGTCCTAACTGGCGCAAAAGAACAATATTACCTACACATGAAGATAGTCCAAGAATTTGAGTATTCATTGCATGATCATCTACTTTGGACGAATTTTTGAATTCATCACCGTTTTTGCTATCACTATCAATGTTATCAACAGAAATTTCCATTCGATTGATTAAATCTTTCAATAAAGTTAATAATGTCTCTCTCTCTGAGATTAATATTCTCCGGATAACTAATCTTTGTAATAAATTATTATATTTATAGAATTCGTTTAAAAGAAGTGATGGTTTATCTAATATATTTGATGTTATCTTTCGGAAATGAGCAGCGACAGCAGTTTCAATAGGTGCAATAGCTTTATCATAATCTTTAAGCGCTCGTTGCCACAACGAATCTGTATATGGATTGTAAACTAATGGTTTAGCTTCTTCTAATGGTAAGAATAAATTCTCGAAGTTAAAAGATGATTTTTCTTCAAGTGTTAATAATGACGATAATTCGTCCGCTAAAGTGCGAACTTTAAGAATTTCTTCAAGCCTGCTTTTATAAGCTAAGCAAAAATTATCTTCATAAGTATTATTTTTCCACCTGTTTTGTCCTCCACTCCAAAAAGTTGAAGTCAATTTTCTTGGTACATCACACCATTGTTCTAGTAATTGAATGCATTTAGTAAATTTAATTTTAATATCACTTATACTGTTGCTTGATGACGTTAATCCGACAGCTTTATCTGAACCCCATATATTGGTATTATCTAGTAAATATTTACTAATATATTTATAAACTGATTTCCCAATACAATCAAATAAATGTGACATTCTTGATGATGGATATGTTAACCTATTAGCATCATCAATTGCGCCCCAAGCACCATTTAACGCATCCAATGTTTGATTTATGATTAAATCTGCAGCAGCTGAAAATTCTAGTTTGTAAAAGTCACTAAACCCATTACTAATTTCTGCTAGTGATGAAGATATATTTCTTGCTAAATCACGATACTGTGATCTTCTATCATCTTTCAATGAGATCCAAAAATTAATTTCATCAATAGGCTCTATAATATTTGATACACTAGACATCAAATTATCCGAATTATCCGAATTATTTGATGATACTGAAGCAAAAACAGATTCTTCTAATTCTGATAATAGTTTTTGAATATTTAGAATTTTCCCAGACCATAATGGATTATTACTTAATAAAATAGGGCACCATATACCTTTCAATGAATGGTATAAGCACTCCAAAGTATCATTACCTTGCAAAGTATGTATATCAATACAGTGTGATATATTACTAGGTAATATAGGTTCTAATAATCTTTTGACGAAAACGATTCCACTAACACAAGACAGCGACGATTTAGAGGAAAACAATTGATTATTTAGGTCAGTAGAAATATCAACATCATTACCATTGGTAATTATAATTTTAAGCAATAATACATTAATATCGTTTAAAAAATCATTGACATAGACTGATTTTGATATCCCATTCAAGATTACTTTACGATCAACCATTAATAGAACACTAGTATTATTGACAATATAGTCATATCTAACATCATCATTATCGGACCGCGATGGCATTGTCGATTGACGATGATACAATTTTTTAATTTTTAAAAAAAAACTTTTTTTGAGGGCACTGCCTTTTTAGGGCAGGGCCGCCGGTGCGGGCACGGCAACACCCGCTACGTCCATAAGACTACAATTAAATGAATGTAACTGTTGAATATTCGGATAGAAGTCGTAATATTAATAATAATTATGGTTATTTGGTTTTGACTCTATTAATTATGCCAGTTATATATTTAATAAGATACTTCAAACTTCGTAAGCAGCATCAATACAAAGTTAAAATATTAAGCGCAGTCAATAGAAATAGCGACGCAATGAATAATGTAATAGAAATTGATAAGATCAAAGATATAGTTCAATCGTAGAACGCAATCAATAGATGTATACAAAGTTGAATAAATATAGACCTATACATTATCTATTTGTACGTATAATTATCACTTTCATTAAATAAAAGTTGAAAACGACTAGGAAGTTCACTACTAGTAAAATCACTACTATCGCTTTTATCTGGTCCTTGGCAATCTAAAACTAATTGTATAGCGCCGTCAACAACATTTGGTAATAATTTTTCTAATGTGGAATTATCTAATGATAACGCTGGATTAGTATTTATTTCTAATAAAACTAAATTATTATTTGTATCAATCATAAAATCACAACCAAGTAAATCAAAATATCCGTGCTTCTTTGATAATAATGAAGATGATGCGTTTAAAACGTCTACCATACATTTCTTGATTTCATGATCTAGTTGACCGCTAGTTATAAACTCTGCTGCTTTATGATTAGAATTTTCATTGATTAATATATTTGCTATAGCTTCGGGTGATTGAATTTGGAATTCTTTAAAAGAATTGTAAAGTGGATCTTTCTTTTGTACACTGGCATTAGTTAAATGAATGGTTGAATCATCTAAAGTTGAAATATCACTACTGTATGGTTTCAGGGTTAGTCTACAGTACCCAGGGTGATAAAATGCCACAAATGGAGTTGTTCTAGCTATTAGCATATAACAACGAATATCGAATTTATAACCTTCTTTACCTATTAATAGAGGATTTTGAATATATCTTTGAACTATTCCTTTACAAGGATTAATAGTTGTCTCAGGATTATTAGTTTGTTTGCCATAGCAAATTTCTTCCAATTTATCTCGACCAGTAAAGACTTTAATGCCTCTACCACGATTATTTGACGGTGGTTTATAAATCCAAACATTTCCAGTGCCGTTATTTTCACTTATTGTTTTATCCTCTACAGCTAATAAAGCCGTACAATCACTTGAAGATTCGGTTAAATAGGTTTCAGGTAACCAAGGAACACTGCATCTGTCACTTTTTCCTGTTTTAAATTTTTCACGCATAGTCTTTAATAATCCTAGTTTAGTTGTGATCACATCATTATTAGGAATATGACATACTAATTGTCCTGGTGTATGTGAAAGATAATCAATTTGTGATCTTCTCTCAACCCATTTGAGTGAAAATCGAGAACTAAATTGATACTCAAAAGGCAATTGTTGCCAACCTCTTTTATCTAATGCTGCTTTAACTAACTTCCAACCATTGCTTTTACCGACATAATATGTATAAGGTTGTTCTTTGCCAGTATTTTTTGGAATACAATCTAATGAATTAGACATAGCTTTTCGACTTGAAGTGTTAGCTTTTATAGATTTTTGATCAATTGAAGAACTGACAAGAGGCTTGCTTTTCTTACTCGAAACTACCTTGTTTTCATTCTTAATAAATATCTTGTGGTTAATACTTTCTACTGCATCAACATTAGATTTCGATTCAGTTTGTTCATTTGTAATTATTGGTTCTTCGGATGGTGAGGGTATTGGATATTCTGATATATTAACTTCTTCGACTATTTTATCTTCGCAAACTTCATCTCTATTATTGGATTGTTCGATCTGTTCATCATGGTCAAAACCTCCAGCATTCACATCATCCTCATCATCATTAAATATACTTCTTTTGCCTGCAGCTGCCATAATTGCTAGTGAATCAGATAACCATTGGTGTTCATCACAATATGATCTACATTCACCATTTAACCATGTATCAATTGATCTGAAATGATATTGCACCAGATCCCATGTTGTTGATTTAAATTTATATGATGGAAATATACTTACAACTCCTTTATGATATCTTGATCCAATAGTAGCTTCACCAGTTTCACCTCCAAGAAATACTTCAACATGAACATTATTATGTTTTTGAGGTTTTGATCGATTACTATTGTAAATACCTTCATAAAAAATTAGATCACCTGGTTTTAATTCACTATGTGACTCTAGTTTGATAGGTAGTGTATCCATTTGATAACATTGGTTCCATTTACCGATAACAAATCCAAAATCTTCTTGTAAATCTTTTACAACTTGACGTACTAAACCGCAACAATCAAGATACAAAGGAGCTATTGGAGCATCTGGAGCTTTAAATCTTTCAGCATAAGGTACTCCTAAATATTTTTTACAGCCTTCAATAAACTTTAAACGTAAATTATCCTTATATGTATCACTTCTTTTACCAAGAGATATTTCTGCTTTACATAGTTTTAAAATTTGTCTTTCTTTTAATTTCTGATTTCTGAATTTCTTGAATGAATCTTGAAGTGATACATTTTCATTACCAATTGTTATAACATCACCCTTTTGTTTACTATTACTCATTATAAGTGATTGCTCTTCTTCATTTAAGTCGTTGGTACTACCTCCATTAACTAAGCATGCACCACAAAGGGCACTAGTACTATTATCCATTAGGTTGAACTTATTTGTCCTTACCGTTTTGGAGTTCCTAACGGTCGAGTCGACTCAAAAAAATACTTATAAAAAAAAAAACCTAAATTGGTGAAGAAGGACATGTCTTCTGCTCCTCCTCCTCCAATTAGACATACAAAGGATAAAGCTAAAGCTAATTCAAAAGCATTACGTCATAGAATACATCGTGATGAACATGATAGTAGAATTGCATCATATCCTCCTATAACTAGTGCATTGTCATTATTAAATGAAGAACCTGACATGACGATAGGCGAGCAAGTGAAATTAAAAGGAAATTTAACTTTCGACTCGTTGTTAAGAATTGATGGTACAGTTGAAGGTGAATTAATTGCTCCTAATGATGCAGGTATTATTATTGGTCCAAACGGAATATATAAAGGTAATTTAAGAAATTTTTCTACCATTCTTGTCGAAGGTAAAATTATTGGTAATATTAGCGATGTTGAATCTATAACACTTAAAGATTCTGCCGTTGTATTTGGGAATATATCTTGCAAGAGTATTGAAACATTACCTAATTCAACAATAATTGGTTATCTTAATATTGATCCGTTTTTAGTAATTAATAAAAATGATTCGAGTAATAAATTGAACAATGTTGAGCCACAAAGTTCAAATGTTCAAGATAAAACTATCATATCTTCTGATGATAAGAATAATCAAAAGTTACCATCACCTAGGTTAATTCCAACTAATGAATCGTCGAATATGCCAACGTTAATTTCAGGCGATCAACCAGTTAATACAAACAAAATAACTAAGCCTGATATTCCACAAAAAGTTATTGTTTTAATTTTGGATCCTCAAGTTGATTTTCATTTCGGTGGTAGTATGGCAGTAAATGGTGCAAATGAAGACAGTGAAAGAATTGCAGAATTTATTAAAGACAATATTCCTAAGATTGATGAGATATTTGTAACATTAGATTCTCATCATAGAATGCATATTGCTCATGGAATATTTTGGAAAAATGAAAGCAATGAAAGTCCAACCGCTGATACGATTATAACTTTAGGTGATTTTGATCGTGGTAAGTGGCAACCAAGAGACAGTGCATTAGCAGAGCATTGTAGATTTTATCTGGATTCTTTAGAAAAAAATAAAAATGAGTATAAAAAACAACTAATGATAAAACCTGAACATTGTTTAATTGGTTCTAAAGGACATTCCGTATTTCCACTGGTCAATGATGCTATTCAGCAATGGGCTGGATTTAGATTACGTAAATTAGGTTATGTAATGAAAGGAACTTGCTGTTTAGTAGATATGCAAAGTGCACTTGCTGCTGATATTGAACTTGAAAGTGATCCATCTACTCATTATGATCAAAATTTACTGAAACGGCTGCATACTGCTGATAAACTAATATTATGTGGATTAACACAATCACCGGTGCTTGGTATAACTGTAAAAGATATTATTGATCATTGGACTAAAGATAAGTCGTTAATTACAGTTATTAATAATAGTATTCATTCATCCAGTAATACTGATAAAGATTTTCAAGATCAATTATGGGGATATATAACTTCTACTGGAGTTAAATGTCTCAGAGCAGAAGAAGTATTCTTAGAATAAATGTATATATATATGTTTCTATTGTATTATAATACACGATTTGATCGAGTTTCAATATAAAAATTACGTTTCTTTTTTTTACATCTACAACATCTTAGACACTTACATTTTCGAATAATAAATCGAAAAATACAATAAAATATTACAATTATAATGGAAATAAAAATAACTCCTAATGCAATTTGAGCACGGTTATCAAGTTGTTTCACTTCATTATAATGCATAATTAAAAACTTTTTTATAATTATGTAAATTGGATTTATAATTTTATAACAAAAATTAAAAATCATTTCAAAAAAACCGAGAAATGGTTCGATCACAAATTTATACAATATTCCAACAACAATAAATAATAATAAAATTTGAAATCTAAAACAATTTTTTTTTCCTAAAATACTTCTAAAAAAGTAAAATGGATTGTAAGCCATTTTCATCAAATCAACTCTACCAGTAGGACCTGGTAATTCTGGAAAATTATTAGGTTCATTCCTTCCTAAACCATTTTTCATAATATCCGCTACTTTTTTTGGTAATATTTCTATAGACATTAATAATTTTCCATTATCAGGAAAATTTATCCATTTAGAATTCTCGGGCTCAATGTCATCATTGAATATCACATTGGTAAACCTTTTGAATAAACTAACTTTTTTTTTTTTCTGTTTTTTAATTAACGGAATTTTCTCACTTTTAACTGCGCCAGATTCTATATCTTCTAATTCATGAATATATCTTTTCCTAGCCTTATCTTCTTCATCTTTTTCTGAAAATAAAGACCAAACAAAATAGGGTGCAGCATTTCTTTCTTTTACTTTTACGTATCTAGAGTAACATTTCTCTAACTCTTCACTAAGATCAATACTCATTTCATCTAATAAATCACTAAATAATATATCATAATCCCATACTTGTATATTTAATCTGGTGCTACCTTCTTCTTCTGTTTCTATTGGCAGCTTAATTGGGAATTTCATTCTCCAGTTGAATGAACCTGATAAAAATAAATTATTATAAGAATATACTATAATGAAGATAATAATATAAAAAAGAATACCTTCTTCATCTTCATCCAGTAAATAATGAATATCTGTGGATTGAACATTATCTAATATACTGCATCGGACTTGTAAATCATTCATGCCAGTCATTGGATCACCAGCTTTAAAGTCACAAGCTTTCCAAATTATAATCCGCAGTTCCCAATCTTCCGATATCCGAGTAATATCGACCATAGGACTCTTTCTTGCTTCCTCTTCTGATAAAATATCCACCCATAATGATAATGTGCCATTAGGAATGCTGTAATTCGGGTTCCACAGAAATCTTGTTTCTACAGGTTGTTTGTTGTTGTTCATATTTAATTTTCGCCATTGATTATTATAATACCTATCTTCTAAATCTATAACTGTTGAACCAAGTAAATCGTCAAAATTGTAATTATCCCGGTCCATTACATTAATTCTTAGTTCACACCAGTCTGGAAAGGTATGTTTAAATTCAAAGGATGTATAAAAACTTGGATTTAATGTTTTCTTCAGATAGCGATCTCTAGTACTATATATTTTATCACCTAGCGATACATTTAGAAATGGATCTGATTTATTATTGTCATCTGCACCCAATAGATTTTTAGCTTGTAAAATATAAACTCTAATAACAACTTTTTCTTTAAGACTCAATGACTTATACATCATATCAATATCAGTACTAGTATGACCTATATCATCTACGTCAACTAGTTGCAATAAACCTTTAATAGTTCCAATATGTTGATATTTTGTATCTAAAAGTGAACCTTCTGTTTTACCTGTAACGATATTGTAAATTTGAAAAGGTGCAAATCTAAGAGACTCTTCAAGTGATGCAGGTAAAAATGTACGATTTATTAAATAACTAGGTAAATTGTTGGCATTTTTAAAAGAGTTGATATCGTTATTAGTATTACTACTTGCAACTAGGTAGTCTAAGTGATATGGATTTCCATTTGAAATTTTTTGAAAATCGTCGTGCGAGGAATTTGGATAATACGATTTTAAATCTATACTAGCCAATCCAATATGAGAGTCTGTAAACGAACCTAATCTTTTATCATAAACCGATAAATATAAACTAGGTGCAAAAACACTATCTATTGGTAATCTCATATCTAATGTTATTCGAGCACAATAATTCGGATTTTTTGGTGAAGACAATAACCGCATTGGCTCAAGTTCAGCTATCTTTGTTTCATTTGACATAAGTGCTAAATAAGGTCTCATTAAGGGCACCAAAGAACTAACAGATTTTAAATGTCTTATACCATATACTAACATCTCCATTCTAAATACTTTTAAGGCTGGATTAATTGGCAAAGGCGTATAAATTTTATTTTTCAATGACAACTTAATTAATTTTACCCTTAGTAGTATTGAGCCCGCAGATAAATCATCAGTTTCAATTTGATGTCTATGATTACTTTTTGAAGCGAAGTTAAACCATTTTGGAGAACTATTTTCGGTACTATTATCATTTATTATTGCATTATCTTTTAAAGAATATTTCAAATATCCAATAACGTCATTACCAACAAAGTCTGAATCTAGGCACTCAATTAGCAAATATGGTAAATAAAATGAATCATCGGGTATTTCAATTATATCTAATGATAATGTTTCGAAATATTGTGGATCGTTAGTCTTTGATTTAATAGTAGTTTTAATCATTTTCCCACCAACTTTGAAAGTAATATACGGATCACTTAATCCAAAGTTATCCATTGATCGTAAATTTTTGCATTGAAAGACATCAATAATCAGTCGATATGGATTGATCGTTGCTTCTCTCTTAACAATTTCAATACTATTACTTTGTTTGGTATTAATAGTTTCATAAACTTGGAAAGAAATGGATAGTAATAATGAACAATTAAAATATCCTTTCGTCTCTTCAGCGACTACTCTATCTGTATATAATTCATACCATGTAGGTTCAAAGCTAGTCATTTGTAATAAATCTGTTATTTTAAAGCGATAGTAACAAACTGGAACACTATCACGTAACAAGTATACAAATAAATCAGGTATATACTCGATATTCTCAGGTAAAGTGATATTAATACTGTTGTCATTTGAATTCATATCATTATTCCAAAATATCATGTCATTTTTTACAGTTTGCTCGTCTGTTATAAGTTCGTGATCTAATAAAGAAAATTTAACGGCAAATTTTGGGACTGTTGAATTGAAAAAATTACTAGTTAGCGGTAGACCTTGACCCATGTGCGCTTTAACTTTCATTGAATACTGTTTGCTTGTTGGCAACAAACGATTATCTACGGAATATACATTATTTGGGATAGTTCTATCATTTGTAATGAACGATATATCATTTTCTTCAATAACGGGAGATTTCAATGGGCTACTGACAACTTTAGTGTCGCGGTTGCCATCATTATCAACAATGTAAAACTTTAATAACGCTCTTCCAAGATAAGAAGATGCGATATTTGGATTACGATTCATTTTATTTTTCTCATGTAAATCTAGGCACATATTATCCGGGACAAGAGAACCATATAAATTTAAATAAATTAAATCATTACCATCATTTCTATCCAATGTCAACTTGTTGGTAGATCCTAGTAATTTATCATATTTAAACAAACTTTGCCTTTCCCAAATAGATAGACTAAAACTCGAATGCATCGATGGCTCCTTAAATGGTAAATTGAACTTTGTCATAAAGTATAACGTATCATAATTTTTATTCGTCATAGATGCGTCGATAGTAATTGGGTCAGTAGTCACCATTTTATCGTGTAAATAATTAATTGAAACCACTAAATCAAATGATTTAATTTTATCCCCAAAAACTGGAATTTTTTCAACATAAAGTAATTCAACGACTAATTTTTTATGTTTTACTATTATCAAATCGCTGATATTTGTATATAATTTTGGTATCACATTAAACTCTTTTTTTTCATTTTTCAATTCTGATGCTCTATCGTGTATCATAGGTTTGTCGTCTTTACCTAATAGTATCAAACTAGCTAATAATTTCCCAACAATTTTGTCTTTTGCTAGATTGATAAAAGGAAAGTACGTTCTGTATATTTCATGCAAATTTGAAGTATAAATTGCTTGAAGGTCTATTTGAAAAGAGCCGATGGTATTATTTTTTAAAACAGCAGAAGAATCTTTCAAGAAAAATGTTATAGCAACTGTTGACTCTAATAATTCCTCTGTTATATCAATATTGATGTATTTATAATAATCAAAAATAGGTGATTTTGTTTTATTTTTCATAATATTAGTATGTCCTTTATACTTGCCACATATATCGTACGTAACTATTGGATTACATGATGAAAATTCAGGAAGTACTACATCTATACATTCAATTATGTGTATTTGAAGCTGATATATGCCAGGAACAAATTCAAAGGTTTTTTGATCAGTACTTAGTATTTTACCATCCTTTTTGGTAGGCGAGGATATTATTGCTTCTGATATCATTGCACTACAATTTGGTCGTTGGGGAATATATGACACATCAGGATACGATACCTCTCAGCGGCTTGTTGATTGTCACCGTGTCACAATTTGACTAAGTTATTAGAAGCGCTTAAAGCCTAATTTTCCACACCAGTTCCCCTTTGTGCAAGTAAGGAATTTACTCAGCAATAGAATTATACTTGGCTTGGTAAAATGAACTTTATTTGTTTTGAGATATAATGTAATATTTCAGCTAGTATTGGAGTCAATAATTCATCGTCTAAAAGAGTTTTTCCGTATGTACGCAGTTCCCGTTTTCCAGAGAAAAAATCTTGGGAACCAAGTTGTAGTTGGACGAACAAAATTAGGTCTCACCAAGTTGTCGCTTAGCAGATTTAACTGCAACAGCAGCTAGGTACTTGGGTATTATTGATTCGGTCATGAACGACTTTAAGTTAGTAAGTGAATTATCAGCGGGTGGATTAGCAGGTTCGGTAGGTGTATCTATTGGATATCCATTAGATTTGGTTAAGGTTAGATTACAGACAACACCTAATATAACGGCTTGGTCATGTTTTCGGCAGTTAATTAAAGCAGAAGGATTCTATGGTCTATATAAAGGGTTATCTGCTCCTTTATTCGCCCAATTTTTTATGAATAGTTTATCTTTTGCTGGTGATAGTTTAGCAATTAAATTTTTGGAACCTAAATTGAAAAAAGGTGATAATCCTAATCCTATGAATACAATTATAGCTGGGGCATTTGGTGGCTTTGTACAATGCTTAGTATTAGTACCCTCTGATTTAATTAAAGTAAAAATGCAAATTGAAGGAATGAAGAGTACAAAGACGTATAATAGTACGTTACATTGTTTATATTCTGTTGTGCAAAACGAAGGAATAAGTGGTTTATTCAAAGGATTTACGATAACAGCATTACGAGAAACTCCATCATTCGCTGTCTATTTTAGTGTGTATAAAAATTCTTTAAATTGGCTTAGAAATACTTTCGAGAAAAATAATAATGATGATAATATAATAAAAGGTGATGTACTTAACTATTCCTTAATGCCTAATAGTCCTCATCCCACAGCATCAATTATGATTTCTGGAGGTTTAGCTGGTGCAACATCATGGACAGCTGTATACCCATTTGATGTAATAAAAACCTATATACAAATTAATTCCAGTAATAGTAGTAAACAAGGTGGAGTTATATCAACTGTCATTACATTATATAATGCATATGGAATAAGAATATTTTTTAGAGGTTTAGGAACTACAATAATTCGTGCATTTCCTGTAAATGCAGCAACTTTTTACGTATATGAAGTACTTAAAGAAATCTTAGAGATTTAAGCTATTAGTTTTATAGAATTATTTATTATTGTTTTTATATATTGTACATATCATGAACATTTATTTATATTTTTACGAATTAATTTTATTGAATCATATCACTATTAATATTTTCAATTGTAGTACCTTCTAATAGATTTTCATTGTCAAAATCGAATAGACCTTCAAAGTCGCCATCTAAATTGTTTTCACCATTATTTATATCACTTATATCATTAGTTATGTCATTACCACGAGGGCTTGTATCTATATCAACTAATACATCAAAATCATTGGCGAATGGAGATGTAAAAAATGAATCACTTATATTCATATTGCTCTCATTTAATGGGCTAAGAATATTCAAATTACTATTACTATTATTATTATTATATGAGTTATGTATTATACTTTTCTTTTTTGCACTAGCTATAGTTTGGGTTGGTTGTTTTCTTTTTGGATTCATAGGTTTAATAGGTTTAATTTTATTTTCATCCTTTAATAAATTTTGTAGTAATATATTCACATTTGGATCATCAAAATATTTACGCCAAAGTAAACCAAAATCTCTAGGTACAATTTGCTTCAATATTTTTTCGCATCTACTTTGATACCATATTATTGACTCTTTTTTATCCCATAAATTATCAATATTCGATGGACCATGAGATCCTACAGCTTGACTATATAGTAATTCTTCTATCAATGCACTTTTTTCTATCACTGCGTAATCGTCTAACTCCTTTTTTGATCGAAATCCTTTCTGTAATTGATATATAAACCTTTCAGCATACTCTATATAAGATACCTCATCACCAAGTTCAATTGAAAGATGAGAATTTCCTATCATTTTAGCTATTACTTTCACGAGTATTGATGTCAACTAAGATTGTTTATAATGTAAATCTCTTCCTTTAAAATTGTCGCAAAGTTTATTTACTTGTGCTTAAGTATCTTTCTCTCTGAGAGTCTTAATTCCGCACTTAAAACGAAGGTTTGGGGACTCTCTAGAAATGTCACAAGTCGTGCAGAAAACTTGAAGGCCGCTCTGACATGGATAGTCTTAATTTTAGATGTATACATACCTCCAAAGTTAAATAAATAACAGAATGATAGATTGGAAGAAAGAAAAACTAAAAGAACCGATGAAAGATAGGCATTTATCATATAACTTATAATAACTGAATGGGTGTGGATTTATCATTACTCGGACTTGGTCAGGACTTTTTAAAGTTTAAAAACCTGACGAATCTTCGTTGGTCTGGCTGTAGGTAGGTAGTTCCAACAGCAGATAGGTTTAGGAACCAGAACTGTGTCTGCTCTTATTCAATGCCGAAATTGGAATATTTATCTTTCGACACGAAAATCTTTAATTATAAAGTAGGTCGGATTGACTTGTCAGATGAATCAAGTACATCACCATGTTTATTATCTAATGTAGAAATTCAAGGATTGTTACAACAGGGACATTCTTCAAATTACAAATTAATTTATTTATTTGCTCCAATTAAAATTTCATGTGAGAATAAATCAATAATGAATTCATTTCCTGGATTAAAAGTTGATATTAAAACTACATTAAGTGTACCATTATTATCTTTAAATAGGCTAAATTTGATTAATAAAGCATATTCATTAGACAAAGATCATAATATTAGAATCAAAATTTGTCCCAAATCAGATATACCATCGCAATCATTAAGAGACCTTGCTATTGCATCTGGTCAATGGTCCAGATTTCGTGTTGATAGTAATATTTCTACCAGTGTTTATGAAAGTATGTTTACTGAATGGATAACTAATTCAATTAATCAGTCATTGGCGGATATAACATTTGTTGCATATGATCTAACCACAGAAGAAGAAATTGGTTTTATAACTTTAAAAAAGAAGGACAATATTATAAATATTGGATTATTGGCAGTATCACATTTACATAGAAGGAAAGGTATAGCGACTATGCTATTATGTCGTGGTGCATTATGGGGATTAGAGCAAAATATTTCTAAAGATGTTATATATACTGTGGTTACTCAAGGTAACAATGAAACAGCAGTAAGTTGTTATAAACAATTTGGTTTTAATATAGAAATGACCCAAGATATATATCATATATGGCTGCCTCAACATTTAGAGGAACCATTGTTACGCAGTGACCAAGGCTTTATACCATATTGCAAACAATATTTTACCGGTAAAGAAATGGAATATGTACAACAGGTATTCAATACTGGATTAGACTCATCATCTAGATTTACTACTATGTGTGCGTCTAAAATGAAAGAATTACTTGGCACTAATTGTCAAAGAGTTGTTATTGTTCCCTCTGGTACAGCTGCATTAGAAATGGCTGCTTTATTGATTAACATTAATGTTGGAGATGAAATTATTATGCCTTCTTATACATTTTCATCTACAGCAAATGCATTCGTATTACGGGGCGGTACGCCAGTATTTATAGACGTAAAGAAAGAAACATTAAATATAAATGAAAATCTAATTGAAAATGCTATAACTTCAAAAACAAAAGCAATTGTTGTGGTTCATTATGCTGGAGTGCCCTGTGAAATGGATGTAATTCTATCCATAGCCAATAAATATAATTTATATGTAATTGAAGATGCTGCACAGGCATTTATGAGTACATATAAGGGTAAAAAATGTGGCAGTATTGGACATTTTGGTTGTTTTTCATTTCATTATACTAAGAACATTATTTGCGGGGAAGGTGGTGCAATTTCTATCAATAAAGTAGAATCGGATAATTTTCAAATTGCTGAAAATTTAAATAATAATGTACGCAGGTCTTTAATATTATGGGAAAAAGGGACTAATAGACATGATTTTCTATTGGGTAAAATTGATAAATATGAATGGATCGATGTCGGATCATCATATGTTCCTAATGAAGTATCTTGTGCTATATTATGGGCACAATTAGAACGATGCAACGAAATTTCAACTAGTAGATTAGCAAATTATGAATTATATCACAAAGGCTTAAAAAGTTTAAATGACAGTGGTTTTTTAAAAATTCCATCGGTTCCAGACGATTGTGTTCATAATGCTCATATATTTTACATTATATTACCGTCAGCGGAATTAAAAAAATATATTGCAGATGGCTTGAAAGAAAAAGGAATATCGGCTTTCACGCATTACGTACCATTACATTCAACAGTCGCAGGTAGAAAATTTGGAAACTATGTTGGTGATATGAATGTCACTGAATATGTATTTAATGGTTTATTGCGTTTACCAATATGGATTGGATTAAAGGCTGAAGATATTAATTATGTAGTCACTACAATTCAATATTTAGCTGCTAATTATAAAAAACATGAATAAATTTACTGTAAATAACTATCTAATTTTTCTCCGGATAATTCTTCAATATATCTTATAACTTCTTGAGTGAGCTGCGCTATTTCTATAGCATCATCCTCTAATAACTCCGATAAATATGGTAAACACTCTGGTAATAATAGCAAGTATTCATCACCAACCTCTATAAACAATTTATGTAACGCTTTAATTGCTATAATTCTCACAACTTTTCTTTTATCTCTGGTTAGTAATAAAATTTTATGATTCATTCCTTTCCATGCTATATCATTATTTATACTAACTGCTAAAGCTGTCATTGCACTAATAACATAACTTTCACAAAAATTAATAAATTTTTCATCAGATTCAAATGCATCTCTTAAACTTAAAAATTGTACAATATTTGGCATGACTGAGTCATAATTAGTATCATTAATAAATGAAACTTGATCATGTAAACAAACAACTCTAAAATATTGTAACAATTTACTACATACTTGGAATATTTCATGATCAATAATAGTTGTTACTGCTACAACTTCTGATGCTTTACGTTTCTTCCCTTGAGATTTACCATCACCATTATTGGAATCTTGAAGTAGTTTTACAATTGATTTGTAACTATTGCCTAAAAAATCTGCTCCTCGTTTCCAAAATGATCCTAGAGTCTGAGTTGATACAGATCTTAGTTTATTTCCAATGGTAACTAATAAATTATAATATGTAACACTACGAGAATATTTGGTATATTGATTTGTTGCGTTTAATTCAATTTCAACATCTTTCCATTCGTATAATTGATTTAAAAATCCTTTTAATTCGTATTCAGTAAATTTCAAACACAATTCTACAACAGCATTACATAATTGCTCATCTATTGCGTCAAAATTTACAGATAACTCATTTGATATGTTACGATCATACGCAGTCCTAAAATCTAATGATAATGTTGCTAAAGGGCATAGTAACGACATTTGCGAGACAACAGTTGCGCGATCAAGAGATTTCCATATATCACCCAGAATCGACGAATACTTTAGTAATGACTGAGTAGAATACCTAGTATTATTATTGTTGCCAAATACAATTTCTGTCGTCTCAAGTAACATCGGTAATGATAATCTGGGTTCAATAGATGACACAGCACCAAGACAACGATCGATATCAGCTTCCATGTTTACCCCATGGTCATCATTGATATTATTTGTATCCAAACTATCAATACTTAATAATAGCAATATGGTATCTTTTATATATAGATGAAAAAATTTCGGCACTGAAGCAATTATAGCTGTAATTGACACAACTATTGAACGGAATAGTAAAATTCGAGGCCGTATAAGTGAACTAATATCATTTCCAATTGATATGACTTCTGCAATAATCGCAATATTGTTCTTGGTTGAATTAATAAAGTTTGCCATAATTGATGGTAAAATTGGTAAAACTTTTACGCCTATGACATATGAAATAGTACCAATAGTCAAATATATTGTACCAAGTAACTTTAATAACTCTGAATTAAACTGTAAATTACTATTGTTCTTAGATGCATTCATTTTAGATCGCTTCGACGCATCAATTTTACTGAAAGTTTTATATGATTTATCAAGCTTCTCTGCTATATTAATAGCATATGAATTCAAATCATTCAAACAACTTAAAAGCGAATCATGCCAAGATGAACTTTTCCCTAAATATCTGGCAAGCACATCCATACACATTAAAGAAGATTGATTTATTCCAATCTGTAAATCATTTTCATCATCACTGGTAGAAATACTCAAAACTTTCGATAATTTTAATGAACTAGTCAATTGATTCATTAAATCAAATAATAATGCTCTTTCTTCTCCCGAAGGTCTACCAGTGCTGTGAATTTCTTCAAGCCTCTGTCTTAATATTAACAAAGCTCTTTGGCGTACAATACCTTCTTCATGAGAGATTAATTCTTGTAGAATTGAAATAAAAGTTGGTGCATCTAACAATTTTTGCATAGAGCGTAAAATATCTAAACACCAAGAACATATTGTAGCGCCCAATTTTGCCGACGTTAATGTTAAGACACTCCCATCAACAGTAATAGAATGATTTTTTCCCGAATATTTTATTGGCAAAATCTTAGCCAATTGCAATATTTGCAAGACCTGCTCAGATAATTCTAAAAAGTTGACTTGAACAGCATCAACTTCATTAATTGATGCCTTATTATTGTCAATAAGCAATACCAAAGATCGATGGAATTGTTTATTTTCTAAAAGATCGGAAACATATTCTAAAAATAGTAACAATAATACTGGAGAATCATCCATCAATGACACATTACTTGATGGACTCAAATTCAATTTATTGTTAACCTTTTTAGATTTCTTAGAGTTAGTATCACTACTTGAATAATCATTAACGATAGTATTCAATTTATTATTTTGTCGCATATTTAAGTTATATTGTAGTAGTTGAAACACATTAACTGTCATTTGTTCTGACGGTGCATTAGTGCTATCGCTTTTAAATTGCATAGGATACGTTATATTACCATCAATTTCACTATCATCTGCATTCATATACAAATTAAGCATTTTGTGTGCTACTTTAAGTAAAGTTATCATACTACCGACTTGAACCTTTGCAGAAAACTTAAGTGACGAGTCAATGGATAAGCGAAACAATTCCTCAGAAACTGAAGTTTTAAGCGCTTTAATAGAATTTCTATAAGCATTCTTCGACAGTAATATAAAGTGGTACTCACTACCTTCACGACTATCGTGACTACCTGATTCTGCATTTAAATGGAATCCATTTTCTTCAGAATTTTGATACGATCGAAGAGCATGAGTTAGTAACACAACAATGCTCGCTGGTAAAGCTTGGTATCCAAGAACATTGAGCGCAAGTAATTGCAATGAAGATCTTTTCATTGATGATATATCTTGGAAGTGCAAGAATAGAGACTCAATGATACTCTGATTGAACAAACCACTGTTTACTGCACTAGGATTATATTTAGTGTCCGTCGCTATAGTAACGAATGTTTTTAATACATCCGTTACAAAAATATCATAGTCATCGTTACTTGAATTAAAACTTATGCCAATACTACTGGAAATATTTTTCGCTGTAACTACATCAGATAATGCACGACTTAATACATTTACTGCTTCTTTGATTACGTCGGGATTTAATTTCACTAAAAACGAGATTAATCGCAACGCTGATGAATAAATAGATGCAGCCTTTGCGGAAATAGCAGATAACAATACTTCTAAATCACTACCCACTCGACTTATATCGTACGTATTATTACTTGATTTCGCAGATTTTTTCGATAATAATGACATAAAATTGTCACCACCTAATTGGATACAATCAGAACATAAATCCATCAATAAACTTTTACTATAATCAATGAATAAAACAGACGAAAATATCCTATTGTTAAGATAACCCAGTATATCAAATAATAAAACTAATATTTTTGATACATTCGCTACATCAGGAGTAGTTAACTTGGACTCACTTGATAATTTCAAAATATGCAGTTTAATTATTTCAATAAACGATATCAATGAATGCAATGGTTGGGCCATCCCATGTGTTATTACTTCATTTTCCTCATCATTATCAATATTGCCATTTCGTTCAGCTTTGTCAGAATTTTTATTAGCTTCATTAAAAAAACGAGTAAAATCGTCAAAATAATCTTTAAATATGCCATATAACATATCAAGATCAATTGGAATATTACTCAAAGCAGCAATAATATCTTTATTTCCTGAATGCTTGGAATGACGATGCAATAAAGATAAAAATAGTTTCCTTTTTGACTCTTTTTTATTCGCTACTCTACTTAACTTCTCTATCAATGAACTTTGACCAATTGCTGAAATTAACTTTTCTATGATAAATTTATTTGCAGAACCATTAGTCAAGATTGTCTCAATCCAATCAACGATATCTAACCCATTTAATGAAGTTGTATTGGTCTTATCAGATAAAGCGACCATAGTCGCATTTATATTATTCTGTATCGCAAGGCTCGCATGCTCAATTTTACTATAAATACCAACAATAGTTTTAATGTAACACCAAGATATATTTAATGGTAATAAATAAGTCAATGACAGTATAGGATAAACATATTGTGGATTTGTTTGACCAAAGCTAATACAATTACTTAATAATATTTCAAATGTATTATCAGCTTTTTTGCCTCCGGCATCATTAAAAATATCTTTTATGACACAATTTACGATAGCATTTCTGTCTAGACCAATACTAATTTTATTATTAATAATTAAATTGCTAAAATAACGCAAAGAATTTAACGAAAAATTAATTGTAGAGGAATTATCTCCATTTGAACTTTGATGTAAGGAAATTTTCATCACAGTCTCCTTGACTTTTTTGAAATTCGATAGACATTCTGCTAAATTTAAACCATTCAATTTCATCAATTCAATCTCACTAGAACAAGCATAAACTAGTATCAAAAAGCAGCTGTAAAGAACAAAGCAATCTTTATCATGAAATAAGAATGAAAACGTTGATGAAGAAATATAACTCTTCATCATATAAATTGTACCACATTTTGCCGCGTCACTGATATAAATGTATTTTTTTTGTACATTATTGTTCATGATATCATTACTACTAACTGGTATAAAAAAGGATGGATCTTCAGGACGTATGCATAAAACGTCATCATCAGTATTACACAACGCAATAGCCGTTAATACGACCAATGCATTGTTAGAACTTTGAAAATATATATTACAGCAACGAGTTATTAACGCAACAACAGAATCATTATTGATAGATTTAGCCAATAATGATAACAAAATTCTGATGCCAACTGTATCGCTATTAAAAAATTGAGTATATAATACACTTAAATATGATTGAATTGATTGAGAAGTCGCAGAATATGCTGGCATAACAAACTTATCAGAGCATTTAAATATAGTTTCATCAATTGAGAGAATATAATCTAAACATTCATACAGTATACCTTCCGAGACAACACCAGAAGATGCTTTAAACAAATTAAGGCAAAATGGTAAAATAGTTCCAATAGCCAAACCTATAACTGATGAATTACCATCTGGAATTTTTTTAGCTTGGCTTAAACAATTAAGAAAAGAATGAACAACAAATACATAACCTTTAATAAAATAAATGTATTTTCCAACAAAATCCTCTCTCGACAAAACAGAAATGACCACATTCGTAACACATTTAAATTGCTCAATAAAGGCTTTATTCGATTTCTTATCAGTTAAGAGATTAAATAAATGAGATCCAATTAACTTCAAGAAATTTTCTTTAATATCAACTTTACTCTTAGGAAGTGGCTCAAAACCTTTAAAAAAGTAAACTTCATTTTTTAAATTGTATGCAAGATTCCATGAGCTAGCTTGGACTGTGTGTACATATTTATTATATTTTTCAAGATCATTACTCTGACTAGTCGATTCATCAGACAATCCAAGCAACAAACTGCAAACTGTATGAAACAAATAATCGCCACCATTTGAAATATTTTCATTTAACACATTAATATTCATTCCATTTTCAACATTTAAATCTTTAATATCGAATGCTTCGCTACAAATTTTTTTGTGAATAATTGGTTCCTCTAATACCTGGAGTAATTTTGCTAATGCTTTTGAGGCTCTTTTTGGAATTCTAGAGAATGACTCAACCCAGTAATTTATCACAACATTTAAAGTATTTAAAAAAATTGAAAAATTATGAGTATGTTCAACAATTCTCAATATAACGTCTACATTCCAGGAAGCAAGCATAATTTCAATGTTATGATCAACTAAAATTGTGTTCATAATTGTATCAACTAATCCACAAATATTTGGTGTAGTTGGAGTACCTAATGGTATTGATTCTACAAAAATACTTAATGCTTTGATTCTAATTAAATCAGAAGTATGATTCAAAGACAACAACAAACTAACACTATTTTCATTATTATCATCCGTAATTAAATGATAAGAATTATTGTTGAACGTATCTCCTAATACTTTCATTAATACTTCTTGTTCCATGTTGATATCGCCAGTAATTATTTCAGTACTATCAGAAATGCTTTCATTAGACGATTTTTGATGGTATAAAAACGTTATTGCTTTATCAAATACTTGAGGATAGCGTTGTGAAAAAAATCTTAAAATATCACTGCATACTGAATTTATTTCATTACTTCTATCCACATTATCAGTACCACGTGATATTTCTATTTTTTCATTTAAAACTTTGACAATACACGAAAACATTATTTGGGCATCACATAACTGAGTTATCGTAAATAATTCCATGAGAATATTCCCAATATCAATTGGTTTCATAGGAATAGTTTTAGTTTTATCGACCTTATGCACAAATAAGTTTGAAGTAAGCCCACTTACCAAAGATGAAACTAAAAGAGTTATATCAAACTTATCTTTAAGAGAAACTAATAACTTGAAAAACGACGTTCCATTTAATTTAATGTCACCAATATCATTATTAAATAATAGATTTAGTATAGATGGACTAAACCATATTGATTGATACTGTGCTAAAACCGCTATTGCATAAACCGATTCTACACAAAGATTTATATCATACACAGAATTAATATCAGCAAAGTAAACATAATTTTCTATTAATGCTGCCAAGAAACTTTTAAGTATGGGTTTAGCCAAGGTAGTCTTGGTACAAATTTGAGATATTATCATACACGATGAACGTCTCCATTGATTCGATATTTCTTTCATATGACTATTTAGACTATTTTTCTTGTATCCAGAGGTCTCGTTAAGTCCTACTTTCAAACCCTCTATTAAATATGGGAATAATTGCCTTAATTGTGTTTCATGTAATGCCCTTTCATTGGCAAGCTCAATTAATGTCGCGGTAACAAATGATATAATTTTATTTGCCCCGACAAGTAATTGGCTGCTTGAATTTGGTATGTTAGATGTATATACTGTATGAATTATACTTCTTCCGATAGATATTATAGCTTGTAAAATACCAACATTAGACTGACATTTTCGTACAATTGCAAGTCTTTGCATTGGTGATCCAGAAACTTTAATTCCATCCAAAAAACCATTACTCCAAACTGTATTAGTTAATACACTCAGCTGTACAATTCTTGCAAATATTTTACTATCATGTAAATGTAACACACATTTAATTAGATTATCAACATTTAATTCATGAATACGATATCTTCGAATCAAATACTCTAGAACTTTATGTACACTGCATAAAATAAAGAAATAATATCAAAAAGATGGTTAATATAAATAACAAAATTAACTTACCATCCATCATCAGCAAAAGGAGATAATAAAAGTAATAAACTATTAATATCTTTGTCTAATTCTTTATTCTCTAACGTGGTTTTTAACTCTCTCTGCAATGATACATTTGAAGGGTGAAATATATTTTCTAAATAATAACTGAATCTACTATCATATTGCTCCAATACAGATAAACCACTTATCGCAGCATCATATATTGTACTGATATCAACTAATGCTGCTTCCTTTGGAGTAAGAAACAATGAAGGACGGCCTTGATGCAACGAAGAGGATGCTTGTAATGTTGAATCTCGGATCCGACTCAACTGCTGCTGTAGCTCGGTAGCCATTTTCTCAGTGTTAATCGAAGACTTGAGTCCCCTTATGTAGTACCTAGTAATGACTGGAAGAGGAGGTGCCGCAAATTTGGCGATGATGGAGGCACCGGTACTGTAAGAATTTCAAGGCCTAAGAAGCCCATATTTTTGGCGAAGATAGGATCTATACCTACTTCAAATTAAAAATAATTAAAAACAGAAATAGTTAGAACGATTTGATTAACATCTTTGTTATATATCTGAAGATGATTGCATATCCTCACATATCGATCAAGTTTTGTTTGAACGTGCCGACTACCTAGACCTTGTACCTACTAGACTATCCACCTCGCGTCGAAGGTTAGGATAATAAATACTTAGCACAACATATGTTTTAACACGATCCATGATGTCACTGTAGGGATCACTTCGGTCCTGTAATGCTGATAAGGTAAACGCATTTTCCTTCTCATTTTTACGTTGTTCATAGACGAACTTGCAACCATGATTTATTTCTCGCGTTTTATCAGTAAATACGAGTATAACAACCTGGTATTTCTTACCATCTCCTTCAAACATATTCAACTTTTTCATTACAGTCCTAATTGTTGACACAAAAAATGGATGCTTGGCTGGATCCCGCTGGGTAGATTGGAAAAACCAGATCTCCTTTGTGGCATGATTCACCATGAAACTATCGCCTTAAGCAAAATTATGTGTCCGTGGACGATATACAACGCATTCATCTAAACTAGTTATATCTCGAGTACAATACATGCCATTAAAGATTGTTCTTTTGATGCCCAAGGCATTAAACTACCATTCACGATTACCTTCGTCTCCTTTCAGAGAGTAGAGTTTCATTAGTTAATTTATTAAAATGCCCCGGATACTTGTGAATAATCCATTTGTGACGAGTGCATTCATCATCAAAGTTGTAATTTGATGGTAGTTCCTTATACAATGACTGGATCATAATAGCTTCTGCTGTTTGATAGTCCAATTTATATCTGAAATGGAATAGTATATCAGTAAATCTGGCGTTTTTCACACTATTAGCCATAGCATCTTACCCTAGTAATATTCTCTTCATGTCGAGTAAACTATTTTATTGGTGTATTATGTGCAACAGACTGGGGTAACTCGTAGCCACCTGTAGAATCTATTCCATACACTATATCGTTCGTAAAATTGTCTCTATATCGAGCAATATCTTCTATTGATACTATATTTTTAGTCAATATTGGTCTCCGACAAGCATTGAAAAATGCATACATTTCTTTGTCCAAATTATAATAAAAACTTGCGGAATCATTTGAATTAGATTGAAATCTCCGATTACTACATCTGCTTGAGGGGCCTATTTTAACCAACATATTTCTTAAATGTGTACACACCGCTGGACCATAGGATGAGGAATACAATGACCGGCGCAACGTTGATAATAACGATACACGATTAAATGGAACTACTATCATCATTTCTATGTAATAATACCATAAATAAACCAAGTAAGATAGTATGCAGGTGGATGAAAACATGAGTGAGCAAGTAAGCAAGTAAGCAAGAGAAGCAAGAGCAAGCAAGTAAGCAAGTATGGAGTGATTACCGATTTCTTGTCTGGTAATACATAATATTTTCTACTACTGCACTTCAATGAATCAACAGACGTATAAATCGACAGCGATGGATATTGGAAACTGCTGCTTGGAGCCATGTCCAAAACGTTCTGTGGGAAATGACGAGATAAGTGTCTTTCCGGTTTTGGAAAAGTTTTTGCAGCAAAATTTTGCTCAGTACCGGACAGTAGAGTGGCCGTATTTTGAGCACTCACTTTGTCCATGAACTTCAAATCGAGAATATATATCAATTAATAATCACTCAAGTAATAATGATTACACTACATATATACTGCGGTAATCAAACTTGAAAATATGAAACTAGTATACCGACGTTTTATTAAATTTTTTTATTTTACAAACATTTCATTCATAGCTATTTCAAAATAATAAGAAATATTTGTAACAAAGACGCCGATTTTAAGTAACCACAATAAAATTTCATGTGTTTAATCCAGACCTGAAATTTTACCCACAGCGCACTGGTACAATTCGGTTAAAGTGTTAAGGATATAATAAATTATTCTTGTCCTTTCCCCACCATAGCCATTTGAAAAATGGTATCAATTAAACTTGCGTGCGTAATAACTTTTACTCATGGATCTTCTACCCTAAAATGGTTCAATGCGGAACGGGCCTCTGCAATGCGAGTTGAAGGTCCTCTCAAGTTTCCTAGCTACCTAGGTAGGTACATTTCTCCACGGTTTGTCAACGAAGAAGGACTTCTATTTTCTAAATAAATGAAATTATTTGTTTCATTAATTGTCTTGTTGTTTACATCATGTATTGTAAATGTGGTCTCAATTTATTACGACTTTGAGACAGACTTAAAAGCTATTCCTGACGATGAGAGTAGTTATGATATTGCCACACACAATGGTAATATTATGAACCATGCATTACAAAATTTACTACGTTCTGGCGATACTTTATTTATCCCAAACAAAACATTTTTTATGTCAGGCGGTATCTATGGGTCTAATTTAAATGGTATTAAAATTATTATTGATGGCGTATTAAAATTTAGTGACGATCGTGATACTTGGCCTACGCATAGTGATGGTTCAGTCTTAGAATGTATTTATATTGAAAATTTACAAAATTCAGTCATAACGTCTAATAGCAAAGGAACCTTAGATGGTAATGGTCTTAAATGGTGGGGTGCAATAAAATTTTTAAAAAATGGTGAAAATCGTCCACGATTATTGCATATTCTTAATCCTACAAATATTTTAATCGAAAATATTCTATTATTAAATTCTCCATATTGGACATTATATGCTGAAAACTCTAATAATGTAGAAATACGTTATGTTGATGTTTCTGCACGGATTACAGATTTACCTGGTCATTCTTTAATTGACCTACAAGCATTCAATACAGACGGTTTTGATGTAACTGGTCGCAACGTTTATATTCATCACAGTAATATATACAATCAAGATGATTGTATATCAGTAAAAGATGATAGTCAACATATGCTTTTTGAATATATAAGTTGTTCAGGTTTAGGACTTGTTGTAGGTTCAATTGGCGACAGTGTTGTTCAAAATATAACATTTCGCCATTCTGTATTACCTAAGACTGTTAAAGGTATATACATGAAAAGTAGATGGTATGATTCAGGACCATCGGATACTTCCTTGATATCAAATATTTTATATGAAAATATCACTATAATTGAGCCACAACAATATGCCATATGGATTGGACCAGCTCAACAAACAGGGCAACCATGCTCTCTTTTATGGGGACTTGATCCATGGTCTCAATGTAATATAAGTGGTTGTATGACTTGGAGGAATATCATGTTAAAAGATATTTTAATTATAAATCCAGAACAAACACCTGGAGTATTAATGGGAAATGATACAAATCCTATGAAAAATGTTATATTTGATAATGTTAAAGTTATTGGTAATAATATTGGAGATTATCCATGGGGAGTAGATTATTTTTGTGAATATATTAATGGGGAGAGTATAAATTCATCTCCGAAACCATTATGCTTCTAAATTATATCAAAAAATTATTTAAATTTTGATAGATTTATAATTTATAGATAATTAATTATTATACATTTTTTTAAAAAAAAAATAATTATATACATAATTCATTGTAGAGGTTCAATTCAAAAAAGATTACTAACCCCATCTCAAAATAGCCGATCCCCAAGAGAGTCCAGCACCAAATCCAGCTATCGCTATTATATCTCCTTTTTTTACTTTACCCTGAGCTACAGCTTCTGCTAAAGCTAATGGTATTGACCCAGCTGAAGTATTACCGTATTCTTCGATATTTCTTAATACTTTTGACATAGGAATTCCGAGAACTTGAGAAGCATGTTCCATTATACGAATATTGGCTTGGTGCAACAATACCCAATCAACATCACTTGGTTTTAAACCAGCATTATTTAATGCTTCTGAAATAACATCAGGAACTTCATTTACTGCAAACTTATACACTTCAGGACCATTCATTCCTAACTTGCCATAACTACCTTGATCGACTACACTTTTTCCTTCATTAGGTAATTCTTGGAAATCTGATTTCCAGCGTAATTGTAAATTTGCATATCGATCACCATCACTATGAAGCGCAAAACCTAACAATCCAGAGTCTTCTATTCTATCACATGCTTCCATTACAACTGCACCTGAACCATCACCAAATAGTATACAAGTACTACGATCTTTCCAATCTATAAATCGCGTTAATGCATCTGCACCTATCACAAGAACTTTTTTATATGCTCCGGTATGTATAAATTGAGAGGCTGTCACTAAAGCAAATAAAAATCCAGAGCAAGCAGCAGTTAAATCAAATGCTGCAGCTTTACTAGCACCTACTGCACTTGCTATGGATGCAGCATCCCCAAACAAATCATCTGGTGATGAGGTGGCTACTATAACCAAATCAATATCTAAATTAAAAAAAGATTTTAATAATAAAGTTAATATGAAATTATTGTGAAAATAATATTTTTCGTTTAAATCTAACCTTTCGGATTAACATTAGCATTTACCAAAGATCTTTTAGCAGATTCAATAGCAATATCTCTCAATGAGGAGCCAGATTTAATAACATGTCTACTACGAATTCCTGTACGTTTACTAATCCACTCATCATTTGTATCAACTAATGATTCAAATATTTGATTTTTAAGAACTTCTTCTCCTGCAAATGCACCGACACCAATTGTTTTACATTTTAAGTAAGATTTTCCAACCTTTGCAGAATTTAAAGCTTGATTCAGACTTGTCTTACTACTCATATTATCACTATTCATATTTATTTTTAAATTTCTATAATTATAACTGACACCATATCGTTGAAACGCACTTACTTGTATCAAGTAACCCAGTAGTACTATACTAATCGATACGTAAGATATAAACATGATTTTTGAAACAGAGCTAGCCGTAAATGCAATTTATTTTGCACTTAGTTGATAGTTCAACTACTCGGTGATGCTGAATCAAGAGATTCAGCTGATACGAGTTGTGAACAATTTCATGTCGTCGTCAGCAGGGCCTAAAAAACCTGGGGGCATTCGTCACACCAAAAAGCATTGTCGCATCGACTGTTTTTGACGAATTTGAATCATTAATTACTTATAATTGCAATTGTATTTGCAATTTGACGTATTGCGTTAACAAAAATCTACATTTTGAAGTATTTAAAGTCCATATTTAGGTATTAATATTCATAGATTTAGACAAAACATAAATAATGGCAAAAGTATTGTTGATAATTGTGATAGCATATGCATTCTTAGGCGTAACTATTATAAATGCATTTCATACGCATAATACAAGACAGTCAAGTAGATCAAGTGCTACTAATCTTTCAATGGCTGCAAAAAAGAAGGTAAGTTCTTTTTATTTTGACTATCTATCTATATATTAATATTAATATTGATTCAAAATCAAAATTAGATTGTTATCACTGGTGTAGGCGCCGTTACTCCAGTAGGAATTGGTGGAGATGAAGCGTATAGAGCAATGTGTGAAGGTAAAAGTGGTATAGTAAAGTTACCATCATGGGCTGATGAATATCCTGCACAATTAGCAGGTGTTGTTAATTTTGATGCAAAAGCAAACGGATTAAAAGGTAAAACAATAAGTCGTAATGGACGTTATACCCATTTTGCTCTCGCTGCCGCTAAACAAGCCATAGTAGATGCTAAATTAGATGTAACAAAAATTAATCAAGACAGATTTGGTTGCATTGTTGGATCTGGTATTGGTGGTGTTGAATGGTTTGAAAATAACTGTAATGCATTCACAGCTGCTGGAGGCGGATATAATAGTTTAAGAACAGTTGATCCATTTTTAATTCCAGCGTTAATTTCGAATACAGCATCTGGTATGATCGCAATTGAGCACGGTGCTAAAGGACCAAATTATTGCGTTACAACTGCATGTGCAACTGGTACTCATTCAATTGGTGCAGCATTAAAACACATGCGTGATGGAGAGGCTGATATTATGATTGCTGGTGGTAGTGAAGCTGCATTAACACCATTATGCTTCGCTGGATTTTGTGCATTAACAGCAATGGTAACAAAATATAATGATCAACCAACAAAAGCATCTCGTCCATTTGATAAAGATAGAGCTGGTTTCGTCATGGGCGAAGGTTGTGGTATAATAGTTTTGGAAACCGAAGAGCATGCGTTGGCAAGAGGTGCAACTATTTATTGTGAACTTGCTGGTTACGGTTCTTCATGTGATGCTTATCATATTACTGCACCTATGCCTGAAGGTAATGGGTTAAAAAGATGTATGGAAATGGCATTACAAGACGGTGATATAAAACCCACTGAAGTCGGGTATATCAATGCTCATGGAACATCAACTCAATTAAATGACAAAATTGAGACACAAGCTATAAAATCATTATTCGGAGATCATGCTAAAAATTTAAAAATATCTTCTATAAAGTCTATGATTGGACACTCTTTAGGGGCTGCAGGTGGTATTGAAGCAGTAGTATGTGCTAAGATAATGAAAGAAGGCATTGTTCCTCCAACTATAAACTTAGATAATCCTGATATTGAAGCTGGATGTGACTTAGATTATGTTCCAAATAAAGCTCATCATTATAAAAAAGATGAAATACCTACTGCCATATTATCTGATAATTTAGGATTTGGCGGTCACAACGCAGCAATTGCATTTAGAAAATATGTCCAAAAATAAATTTGTTATTTATTAGTTCTATTATGATACGAAAAAAAAAAAAATTAAGATAATTAAAATAGGAAAAGTATAAAAGATCACTTAGTTTTTTTTGTTTATTTTGACTGAAAATATGATAAAAATAAAGCTATAATATATCACTACTCTTAATTGCTTTATCTCTATATTCTTTACATAACTTATCTATTTCATTCCATCGTACCCAGCGTAACGGTGATGATTTATCCTCATTATTTAAAAAATGTTTTTTCCATTTACCTTTTCTCATGTAAAAATCATCATGAACAATAGGGACACTATCTAATCCTAAACATGAATGAATTATAAATATTTCCCAACTAAATGTTGATTGTGGATTTAATATAAATAATTTACTATTGATTGTAATGTACATATCTAACATTCTTTTATCAACTGCTTTATAAACATTATTATGGTCTATTACAGAGCTAAATACTGCTTGATTCTCAGGTAATGCTAAATAATCATCCACATTTCCTCTACCATCAAACGCAACAAACATCTTATTATGTGGATCATAGTGATGAAGTAGCGCAATTTCTTTGATGAAAGATGCAGGCATATTACATAATGGATGTTGCCTACCATTATTCCAATGTGAAGAATTTAATGGAAGATCATTAGGTGAAAAGTCACCTAATATTGTATGCTCATACATTAACTTATCACAACCACCTTCCATTGATCTCTTATGAATACCAAAATAGTCAAATTTATCATTTAAATAATTTTCAACTATATGTGATGCAGTTATTGTCAAAGTAGGTAATGGAAAACTCCATAATGAAGTATATATATGAATAAAAAATTTAGTCATTTCATGAATCAATTCATCGTAATTTTCAATTGTTAAATTCATAAATTTTGTAGGAATAACAGAAGTATATTCTTTATTAAAAAATATATTCAATATAAAGAAAGAATCTTCTGATGTAATATCAATATATTGGACATTTGTTGGATGAACTGATGTCGTATCCCATGGTATAGTTCCTTCATGATAAAAACAAAAATGATCATGCAAATGATGAGTATCAAACGGTATAAATATATGTGCCATATATTTTGGTACTAACAATGTTGCATTTATCATTGTTGCTATAAATAATGTGTGCGTAAATGAGATCATATTATTACCTGAACGACCCCATTGAAATTCAGTTATTCGAACGATTTTTTCGTAATTACACGTATCCTTAGAAGCTTTGGACAATGTTATTTCACTCAATTCATTTATTTTTCTTAATAGTTTAAGCCGATCAATCAATATTTTAGAATGCACAGTACTATTGTAAGATTTATCGATATCATAAGTCAAACCATGATAAAAATCAGAATGAGTAGTAGCATTTATTACTATAAAGAATAGTAGAAAAAGTAGCATTGATAACAACAGCGCATCAATCAATTAAAATATCAATGTTAAAAATTGAGGACTAGCGCTAATTTTAGCACCTATATTTGGTATCAAGAGCTCTCTCTCCACTGGATAATGACTTTGATATACTCCAAATTTCACTACCTAACTTCAAGGTTCAGTGCCTTTACTATGATTCTTGATATCGTTGGGCGGTGTAGGTCTTTCTCACTGCAGTGCATTCCTATTCCTACCTACCAGTATTCCTTTCTGAAATCAGACTCTTTGTACCGGTAATTACAGGTCCTTCTGGGTGCCGAAGGTAGTTAAACTGCACAGTGAATCGTTGACTGTCACACTCTGCTATTTTATACTTATTAACTTATTACAAATAACTATACCTAATTATTTTGCACTACACAACAGTAGCAGAATCAGACCAATGATTCTGTTCCTTGATAACCTCAAGTTCATGCTTTAATGCACTAACCAGCTTCATAAGTTCTTTATTTTGAGCTTCACGTTCTCTATTTTGAGCTTCACTTTTTTCTAGTAAATTATAAACATTCCTTTCGACGTTACTCACCATAGAATATAATGGATTTTTCATATTTGGTGTGCGAAGTTCATCAACAACGTCTTCTAAATATTCAAGTTTTTTTATAACACTTTCATTAAATTCTAATGTTTTTTCGTTTTCTGGATCATCATTTACACCATTATCTACTTCAAGTTTTTTGAAATATAATCCAATAGTTGGCTTATATCCCTTTGCACAAATTGCTTGCTTATTTTCAAGAGCAAATTTAGTTATGTCTGATTCATGAAATATTAAATCTTCATCAGTATGAGTATTTCTCATGTGATCGTCGTCAATATCATTTAACCTTGTTTTATAGAAATCAAATAAAGACTTATTTTTCTTATTTTCTTTATCTTTACTTCTGTCATTCGATTTATCATTTTTTTCTTCGTAGTACTTCTCACTAAAGTTTCTAGGTTTTTTATAATTACCTTGATTCTTTTCATTTAAATCGCTACCATCACATTTTAATTCTTGTAATGATGATACCAATTTCTTAAACTTTTCCATAGGATCTTTATCAAATATAATTTTATATTTACCATTTCTTTCGTCCATTCTTACCATTGTTAACATTAATGGGAAGTACTTGTATGGTCTATAGAAAATTTCAGCAACTAAAGAATAGGCCAAGTTTGTTAATGCGATAAATGAATATGTTGCATATGTTACCATAATGCCAAAAAATATTTTAAGAATTTCTAATCGTTTTGACGACAACTGAAAGTATTTTGCAAGAAAATTATTCGACTCCTCTTCTGGAACATCTGCTTCAATAAATTTCTCCGGTAATCCCATAAGTTTATGATAAATTGTACCAGCATTAACATAATTAGCATATAACAAAATGACATTTTCCAATATTACTCTAGGTATAGTCAACATAAAACATAACATTAAATTTGCAATTGTTCCACAATATGAAAATGAAAAGTAGCGTAGAAAAAACCATTGCAAAATACCAAAACCAGAACATGCTGCGACAAAAAAATTAAATGGAGCAGGCAAGATGCATAAAAATGATTTTTCATGTATAAGTAGAAACGATTTAGTATTGTATGCCTGATTATAGGCCCATTCTTGCTCCGCATCCCGCATAATAGTATCATGTGTTGAAGACATTCTAGCAATGAGCAAATTAAGCAGAACGACTGCAGTGAATATTAAATATACTATCATGATAATGGCACCAAATGCGTATATTGATGTATCGCTTTCTTGCGCAAAAAATGTAAAATCAAAATTACCCAAAGCTGCAGATATTAAAGTAAGAGCTCCGTTGGCAAAACTATGATATTCTATAGAATCAACACTATTAAATACCGAAATATAAGCAACGACAAAACCAAGGGTACATATAACAAATATCATCAGAAATTGAGCGATATCATTTTTAATCATCTTAGTAATTGTTATAACTAAAATACCAAGTGATTTATTGACCGATATATACTGCAATAATGAGATAGATAATGGAATGACAGATGCTGCTAAAAATAGTTTTCCCGTTTGAAAGTGATAAGGACTTAAATCTGATCTAAAATTTTCTATACACCAAGCAGCTAAGCAAGTAGTGTAGGATATATCCATCAGATTCCAGACGTCAGAAAAGTGTGAAATTATACTTGAATCTTCTTGTGCTTGACCAACTTCATACATCACCGCACCAAATACTTGAATGCCTAATATTACTTGTAGCGCTTGCACCTTGAACGAATTATTACTTATTGCATAATTACTCGTAGCTAAAACACAGATTACAACGAAAAGCGCCGATTTACCCACAAAATCAAATAGGAACATGACAAAAGCACTATGCCGAGGTAATAAAAAGTTGTGATAAACATTATTAAACGATAAATATGCCTTTTCATCATAAATATTGCTGTATATCTGTGCTTTAGATTCTTTTGATTCTTTCGGATTACTAAATGGAAACTTTCGTATGAAAGCGGGATGTGTCTATACAAAAAACAATTTTAAAATTAAGCTAGAAATTGCATAAAAATGATAGACTTACCAAATTACTAAAAAATAAATTGAGTATCATATTCTTTATATTCAAATTGGCAAAAATATGCGTGAAGTTATAATCCAAGCATTGACTTAAGAAGCCATCATCGTATACTAAACACTCAGCTGTTGCTAAAAATTTATCACATAACTTCATGTTATGATCTTTAATTTGATCATCATCAATATAATCATAGTCTTTGTTTGCAAATATATCAGAAGGATCATCTTTATACTTCAATAATTCGAGCATGCGCAATTCATATGCACTATCTCCTGGATTTAAATAATGTATCATATTAACATTTCCAAGTACTACCTCCGAAAATAATGGCAAATCAAACAAATGCACAGGCAAATCCAACAATGGCTCAATATATTTTTTCCTTATCTCTTCACTAACTAGAGGATACTCTTGACACACTAATTCTAATGCGATAGTGTAATTTAAGATTATAGTAAAAATCATTTTATCATGATTATTTTCTTCTAAATAGCTTTTGATAGTCTGCGTAAACTCTTTATGGTGTCCCATTATTACGGAAAAAGGATTGTGTATAGTTGATAATAGCTCTGGATGAGAGAGAAAAAGATAATTGACTACAACATTCTTTGTATTAGCTCGAGATATAGTCGAACTGACCGTGAGATTAGCATTATATCCTTGAAACCAATCTTCACTCGACGCCTTGTGTTCAACATAACAAGACTTATGTAAATCTTTACCAGTCACAATATCTTTGTTACTTCCATCATGTGAACTATATGTAATCAAATCTTTATGGTCACCATCAATTTTAAACGATACGTAACCACGACCATTATTATTGTCTGGTTGTGCGATATCATGATTTTCAAAAAATATTTTGACCTTAGAATAGTCAAAGTAATCAAAATAAGACTGAGATTCTACTCTACTATTTAAATACGAAAATGGATCACCCCGAATATCTTGAAGTATAAGGTCAAATGGAAAAACTATGTCAAAGTAATCGTCGTGATAATAGCCTGCAAATCTGTGACCTTTATTGTTTTTATTAGTATCAACTCTAGTCGACTTATCCGTTGATGACAAGTGCGAGAATATGAGAGAATTATAATGATTTATATTGGCTGGACTATACCATCTTTTACTATTGCCATCATCATCATCATCATCATCAACATCATCTCCGACGTTCAAATTCAAAGTAAAATTTGCACGTTCTTCTAAAACAATAGTTAATTGTGGTTGAGCAACGAATATGTTAGAAGCTTTTAACGTCACCATATTTTCGAAATTGTTAGGAGAAAATGATGGAGGTAAATACATAACATCCAATCGTAACTGCTTCGCCAATTTAAAAAATGTACTTGGAGGTATGGTGATTCTAGTACCACCAAGATACAAGTAATTAAATTCAACCGAAAGTTCAGCCAACTCTACAGGAAACTCACCATACAGATTATAACACCCTGTTAATTTTAGATACTTCAGATCTTTAAGCAACGCTATTTCTTTTGGTAATCTCCCGAACACTAATGAATTTCCTACATAAAAGAAAGTATAAGCGTACAATTAAAGCATTTAATACTTGATATACTTACCCCGTAAATCAATGCCCTCTAAATGAGTTAAATGTTTAATTGTTTTAGGAATTCTACCCTTAAACAAACTTCTGTATTCTAACGTCTTCTGGAAACCATTTTCTTCGAAATAGTCTTTCATAATATACTTTAATTCTTGATTTTCATTAAAATCGACATGATCATTAGGAAATTCAATATCAAAATTTAATGAATTTCTATTGTTGGCTTTTAAATAATGCTGATCCAACGTATCATAATCTGGAACTTCACTGAATTTGCAAATATCAAGCAACGCAAAAATACACAAAAATCGACGATAAAGTGGACGATTATTGTCCCCTATAATATACATATTTGATGATTTCTTAACAGCTTCATCATAAGAAAATTTGGGCTTATCTCTATATTGTTCTGACAGTGTATACTCTTGTTTACTAATTATTTTGTATTTTTTGGAACTATTTTCAATTTCAACGATAAAGGCATTATAACTTGGTAGGTATTTAAATGCTAATACTTTTTTACTCCCATACGCTTTATTGTTAGAGTCACGTTTAACTTGAAATAAGGCTTGTATTTCTTCACCAGTAAAACCACCGGGATTTGCAACTTTGAAATTAGTAACACCATGTCTAAATCCATGACACCAATACGATTCGTCAAAATAATTCATAGGATCCAATTTCTTATTAACAATCACAAATCCAGGATTTTCCGTTTTTTTATCATTTATAATTGGTTTAATGTCATTATCAGGATTGATAAAATTGTTCGAATTAGTATTAGTTACGACATTATCAACTGTTTTAGTTATTTTTGCCTTAAATTTATGCGTAAAATTTAATAATTTACCTTTTCCATTTGGATATCCATTTGCGTCAACTTCACCTCTGTATTGAGCACATTCAAAACAAATGGCACAAGAATGGATATTAGTTGCTTTATCTCTTTTTTTCTTTGTGTCAAAATATGTTGCACACTCGAGAACAATAAATGTGTTTTCTGTTTTACACACGAAACATTCATCTTTTCTTGATGTTGGTACCAAATAATGCTTTGCACAATTTTTTCTAGAGATGTTATTACAACATAATGGAAGAAATTCATAATCTTTCTCCACATCATTTGACCAATCTTCTTGTTCTAACTCATTATCCTGATTTGTTGGAGACAGGAATCCTAATCCAAATATCGACATAATTAAATTTAATTCTTTGCACTTTAATGTTGATGCGCAACAAACACCAATAATTGCCCCAAAATCTTAGGATCTTTTTGGTTTGCAATTCCCAAATAATGGTAGGGTTAACCATCCATCATCATATAATCGTAGGTTTATTAAAGTTATTCCTATTCATACAAATTATAAGTAAATAAGTTGCACGGTTGTGTTTAACTCTTTGACAATAAGTCCTGATTATTTTAAAGTCGAATCAGAAAAATTCATAACAAATTTTTAAAATGTTGAACTTGTGAAAAACTTCATTATTCCACCATTATTCTAGTTCTGTACTCATCCATGCACATACGGTACATTATATACTACATATTTACAAAATTGTAGTGATTTCCGGTAATAGTAAAATTGATCCAGATCCAAGGAATGTGATTCGGTTTTTGAATCATTTGATAAATCGGAAACTCTCACGCGTTTCGATTGTTAACCGAACAATTAAGTACACAGCTTAACGGCATATCTTTCATAAAAAAGTATTCATATATCTGAAATTCAAAACATTACTTGTTATTGAATATTCGAATCACTTTTAATTAATATGTTATCTTAGAACGTCATTGGGATACTGTTATTGTATTCAGTTCATGCTTTTCATGGTTATTTATGTAATCACGAATTTATAATAGTGTATATTTCTATCACATAACAGTAGAGTTCTAATTGATGATTAATCTATTCTATTTTATAATATTAGCACTAATTTATGGATGTATTATAATTGATGTAAATAGTTTTTCCCTATTAAATGCTCAAGATATAGTAAGAGATAAATTAGTTGGTTCTTGGGATTATTTTTATCGTAAAAAAGGCAATAGGATATCCACTGATGATATTTTGTTGGCATATTTTTCATTAAATAAATTTGAAGATACAAAAGCAAATAATACAAAGGTGTCAGTTATTCCTGATAATATTTCATCTTATTCAAACTTCATAGATCTTGGTACTGGTATTGGATCAACACTATTATTACTTGCATATAATTTTAACAATAATTTTACTAATGCTTATGGAATTGAAGTTCAATTAGAAAGTTTTTTATTATTAAATGAAACATTATTTAATTTAAATCATAAAGATAATATAAATATGAACTATAAAAAAATAAATATAATAAATGACGATTTAAGGAACTTTAGTACAAATCTAAAGTTTGATTTAATAACGTTAAATCCACCATTTTTACGATTAAATAGTGGAACTAAACCAAATGATATACAACGTAGAAATGCTAGATTTGAATTTCATGGAAGTATAGAAGATTATTTAGTAAAATCAAAAGAATTATTAAATAATTTTAATCCTAATTCAAAAATTTTAGTATCATATCCAAGTAAAGAAATGACAAGGATTGAAGATATTGTTTATAAATTAAATTTATATATAACAAAAACAATTAAAGTTATTGGTACTGATAATAGTATTTTTGAAATAAAGTATAACTCTAATAATTATTATAATAAGAAATCAACAATATTTTATAGTATTGACATATCAAAAAATAATACTACTGGAGAATTATCTAATTTTTACAAAAATGTATTGAATTATTTAAGTCTGAATAAAAAGACTACCTTATAGTTATGTAAATATTTTTTTCTTACCTATTTATGTAAATACTTTTTTATTCTACTTTTTTATGGATCTGATCATCTCTTTACCACGATCCGGCAAACCGGCCCCATCATCAAGTCAATGATTCACGGCCTCGGCCTTCACTTACCTCGCCACGAATTTAGCATAGAATTATTGGTTTGTTACTTAAAATTACAGTACTTACTACTGAAATTTGCTTGTGGTGGTGATAGATCGGCTCGCACGCTGAACTCGCCCCGTCGTGTTACGTTTACGTATTACCCCTTGCATTGCTTGACTCGGTTTTGAGTTGAGTCAGTCAATGGCAAGAGAGCGGATCTCTTGACGCAGCTGGGCTTAGATTAGGTAAGCCGACGAGGACAGAGTGACGCGGAG